>Ga0070765_100000024_pt1 | contig 123548 bp, 98 predicted proteins | sample HubBroMetageWFT5_FD_71516 | JGI IMG/M metagenome (GOLD analysis project Ga0070765, IMG submission 71516) | Warmed and freeze-thawed soil microbial communities from the Hubbard Brook experimental Forest, New Hampshire - Hubbard Brook CCASE Soil... | ecosystem: Environmental > Terrestrial >...
AAGGCGCAGATGATCGTGCTGAAGGCGAAGATTGCGCAGTCCAAGGCGCAGGTGGCGCAGGATCAAGCCAACCTGACGCAACTGGAGGAGCAGCTCAGCTACACTGACATTGTTTCACCGATCGATGGCATTGTGCTCTCGCGCGATGTGGAGATGGGCGACGCGGTGAGCTCAATCCTGGTGCTGGGCTCTTCGGCTACGCTGGTGATGACGCTGGGCGATACCAGTGAAGTGTATGTGAAGGGCAAAGTGGACGAGAGCGACATCGGCAAGGTCTATCTGGGCCAGCCGGCGCGGATCAAGGTGGAATCGTTCAAGGATAAAACCTTTACCGGGAAGGTGACCAAGATTTCTCCGATGGGCGTGGAGAAGGATAATGTGACCACGTTTGAAGTGCGGGTTTCGATCCAGAATCCGGGCGGCGAACTCAAGGCCGAGATGACCGCCAACGCGGAAATCATCCTTGAGGAACACAAGAACGTGCTGCAGATTCCGGAAGGGGCGCTGCTGTACGACAAGGACAAGAAGGCATCGGTGGAAATCCCCGATTCCAAGGGTAAGGACGGTAAGGACAAGATCGCGGTCAACATCGGGATCTCGAACGGCGCGAAGACGGAAGTTCTCGGTGGGTTGAAGGAAGGCGATCAGGTAGTGCTGCAATAGGGCAGGCTTTTGGGCTTCGGGCGTTTACAACTTTGTTTGGAGTCACTCAACATGAATGAACAGCGCATTTCGCGTATTGCGACCTCTACTCCGGCGCGATCCTCTTACCTGGCGATCGTGCTGGCCGTGCTGCTGGCTTCCAGCTTTGCCGCGGCTTCCACGCCGCAGGGAACATTCGAGAAAACGTTCCAGGTCAGCGGGCGCGTGGATCTGGAAGTACAAACCCACTCGGGTGACGTCATTGTGCGCAGCGGGCCGGCGGGCTCCGTCTCGATTCGCGGCAAGATCTACGTAGGCGACCACTGGCTGTTCGGGAACCGGCAGGCGGACGTGTCCGATATTGAGCAGCACCCTCCCCTGCGGCAGGATGGCAATAACATCCACATCGATTACGTGAACGTGCGTGACATTTCGGTGGACTACGAAATCACCGTGCCCGCCGATACCACGCTGCGCACCCACACCGGCTCGGGCGATCAGACTATTGAAGATCTTCATGGGAACGCCGACCTGCAGACTGGATCGGGAGATTTGAAGCTCTCGCATCTGGCAGGAGAAATTCACCTGCAGACCGGGTCGGGCGATGTGCGGGCGCATGAGATCTCGGGTCCGGTGCGCGGAGGCACGGGCAGCGGTGACATCGAGGTGCAGGAGACGGGAGCGGGCGATATTGATCTGCACACCGGTTCCGGCAACATTACGGTGCGCGGCATTCAAGGCGGGTTTCGCGCCGACGCAGGCAGCGGCGACATTACGGCCGAGGGCGCGCAAACTGGCGCGTGGGAGATTCGGACGGGATCGGGCAACGTGCATGTGCGGTTGCCGGAGAATGCCGCTTTCGACGCCAATATTTCCACCAGTTCCGGCACGCTGGATGTAGATGCGCCGATCACGATGACGGTGCAGGGGCGGGTGCAGGAGACGCGTAAATCGATCGTCGGCAAAGTGCGCGGCGGCGGGCCGTTGCTCACATTGCGCACCGGATCGGGCGACATTCACATCGAGTAGCAGTGGTCAGGGGCCAGTGGCTAGGGGTCAGTAAAACCAGCTCGGTAAAACCGAACCGGGATTTGCTGGCCCCTAACCCCTAATCCCTGCTTTCTTATTACCTCCGTGCCTTGACTCCGCAGTCGCCAGCAATTAGTTTCGACATTCTGGGAGCACTTCGTCTTCCCCCGCGAGGAAACCTTGGCCCGTCCGATCATTACTCTGACCACCGACTTCGGCAGCAACGACCATTTTGTAGGCACCATGAAGGGCGTCATTCTGGATATCGCGCCGGAGGCGCAGATTGTCGATATCTGCCACGCGGTGCAGGCCTTCGATGTGCTCGATGGCGCGCTCACCATCTCGCAGGCGTATTCCTACTTCCCGACCCGGACAGTGCATGTGGTGGTGGTAGATCCGGGGGTAGGGACGGCGCGGCGGCCGATCCTGGCCTCGTGTGACAAATATCATTTCATTGCGCCCGACAACGGCGTGCTTTCGCTGGTCTATGCCCGGGAAGAGCGCATGCACGTGCGGCATGTCACTTCGAAACATTACTTTCTGCAGCCGGTTAGCAATACCTTTCACGCGCGGGATATTTTTGCGCCCGTGGCCGCGTGGCTGGCCAAAGAGGTTGACACGCAAAAGTTTGGGGACGAGGTGGAAGACTATGTGCGCTTCAATGCCCCGAAGCCAAAGGCCATTGATGCCAGCCACCTGCGCGGAGTGGTGTTGAAGGTTGACCGGTTCGGCAACCTGGTCACCAACATCACGCCGCAAGACGCTCCCGTGCTTTTCGGAGCCGGAGCGCAGGGGTTCAAGATCGTTGTCGGCAGCCGCGAGATCACGGAAATGCACAGTGTCTACGCCGAGGGCGCTCCGGGAGAAGTTTTCGGCATTCTCGGCAGCATGGGTTTCCTGGAGATTGCCTCGAATCGCGGAGCCGCAGCCCAGTTAACCGGCGTTGGCAAGGGAAACGAAGTGATCATCGTCCTTGGAGACACTGCCGCCGCCGGCAAGGGGGCGTAAGGCAGTGGCCAGTGAACCAAAAGAGGTCATTGGCCGACCACGGACTTTTGCTGGACACTGGACACTGGACACTGACTCCTGGACACTGATCACTGGACACTGACCACTGGACACTGGACACTGACTGCCGCTGACACTGCTTACGTCTTCGGCTTGGGGTGAGCGTAGCGCTCCATCTCGGCCGTCCACTTGAGAAAGCGCCAAAGACTGGTTCGCTCCCGCCACAGAAACTCCCAAAACTCCAGGAAACCAATCTGCGTCATTTTGACGCCACAGTAAGTCTCGATGCGCCACAGCAGATAAGGGCTCCGCCACGGAGCCAGACGATGGCCTCTGGTGGCGTTCCAGAGAAAGCGGAGCCGATAGCGCATGGAGCATGATAACCACAGATTGCACTCTTCGGCTATGCGCAGAGCAGGTTCTGCTAGCGCCATAGGAAACGACTTGTCATCCCGAGCAACGCGAGGGATCTTGGTTCTTGGCTGCACCGCGGGTATTGGCGCTGCGGGCTGACACCAGGATCCCTCGCTTCGCTCGGGATGACAGTTCGTTGGGAGGGATGACGGTTCGTCGTGGGGATGACAGTTCGTCGCTCGGGATGACGGTTCGTCGTGGGGATGACAGTTCGTTGGGAGGGATGACGGTTCGTCGTGGGGACGACGGTTCGTTGGGAGGGATGACGGTTCGTCGTGGGACGACGGTTCGTTGGGAGGGATGACCGTTCGCGGTGATGTGCATGTTAGAATCCTGACTCCGCCGGGGATTTCCTTTCATGTCCGATGCAGACACTCGCCAGAAGGCCGAAGACCACTACTATGCCGCGCTTGATTTGATGGCGGATGGGAAACTGGAAGAGGCGGTCGCAGCCTACCGGGAATCGTTGGCCGTCGATCCTGCCTTTACCGAGGCTATGCACGGGTTGGCCCGCGCTCTGCAGGACCTGCAACGTTACGACGAGGCGATCAAAGTGGCGGAGCAGATTACGGAAGTTGATCCGGATGATGTGCTTGCCCACACCAGCTTGTCGGTGCTTTATCAGAAGAAGGGCATGATCCCTGAAGCGGAGGCTGAGGGAGCTAAGGCGCGGGTGCTGGGATGGAAGCAGCAGTTGAAGAAGAGCTAGCTGTCAGCTGTCAGCTGTCAGCTTTTAGCTTTTAGCTCAAAGGCCCAGGGTCGTCTCCCGCACCTGCGAATCTGGCTGAGAGCTGAAGGCTGAGAGCTAGAGTTCGTACTTCTTCATCAAGTGGCGGAACGAGCGGTAGGAGATGCCGAGCAGGTCGGCGGCTTTGGTCTGGACGCCGTTGGAGCGGTCGAGAGCATTTTGCAGCAGGGTGCGCTCGATGCTGGCCACGTAGCCTTCCATGCCCACACCTTCGGGAAGGACCGCGCCCGGCTCGATGTCGGACATTCCCTCCGAAACACCCGCCGCGGCGGCGCGGGCTTTGGGGCGTTCCACCGGCAACTCGACGTGCAATTCGTCCGTCATCTCCAGGGCAACCGCACGCTCGACAGTGTTCTCCAACTGGCGCACATTGCCCGGCCATTCGTATCCACAGAGGGCATCGAGCGAATTCTTGTTGACGCGCAGGATGCTTCGGTTGGCGGCTGTCGCGTATTTCTTCAGAAAGTGATTGGCCAGCAGTGGGATATCTTCGCAACGCTCGCGCAAGTTAGGCACGCGGATGGGAATGACATTAAGACGGTAGTAGAGATCTTCGCGGAACAGGTTTTCGGCGACGGCTTTATCGAGGTCGCGATTGGTGGCCGCGATGACCCGCACGTCGATGGGAATTTCGCTGGTGCCTCCGACCGGCCGCACGGTGCGCTCCTGCAGCACGCGGAGAAGCTTCACCTGCATGGCCAGCGTCATCTCACTGATTTCGTCGAGAAAGATGGTGCCGCCGCCAGCCACTTCAAACAGTCCGCGCTTGTTCTGCGTGGCCCCGGTAAAGGCTCCCTTCAAATAACCGAAGAGTTCGCTCTCCAGCAGCGTCTCCGGGAAGGCTCCGCAGTTCACCGACACGAACGGATCGGTGGCGCGCGGCGAACAGATGTGGACGGCGCGGGCTACGAGTTCCTTACCCGTACCGCTCTCGCCGTGAATCAGGACCGTGCTGGCGGTGGAAGCGACGGTGCGCACCGTGTGCTTCAGCTTCTCCATCGCCGCACTGGAGCCGATGATGTTGTCGAGCGAGTTGTGGGAAGCGGCGTCCCGGCGCAAGGCGAAGTTCTGTTTGCTGAGAACAAGTTTTTCGAGCACGCGGTTGATGGCTAACTTGATTTCATCCACCAGGCCGGGGCTTTTGCGAATGTAATCCGACGCGCCCCCGGCTTTTACCGCTTCCACCGCGGCTTCGTAGTCGTCGACGGCGGTAATGAGGATGACCGGGGAATCGGGCGAGACGCGATGGGCATGGCGCAGCACTTCGATGCCGTCGATGTTCGGCATCTTGATATCGGTGATGATCAAATCGTAGAGAGCGCCATCAATCTTGTTCTTGGCGGCCTGGCCGGATTGCACAGTTTCGACGCGATGTCCGTCGCGGCGCAGGGCGATGTCGAGCATTTCGCAAATGGAACGCTCATCGTCGCAAACCAGAATGTTAGCCACGCGGCCTCCCTTCTGCCGCGGCAGCCGCGAGTTGTGAGGGTGCGGCCGCTTGTAGTGCGGGCGCGGCTATGATTCCGGCCGAGGAAGTGCCGGCAGCTGATCTTTCTGCGTCGAGCCGGCGCAGCCTGAGGACGAAAGTGGTTCCCTGCCCAGGCTTCGAGCGGGCCCATACCTTGCCTTCATGCGCTTGTACGATCTGGTAGACGACCGCCAGGCCGAGGCCGGTGCCGCCTTCAAAGTTCGATTGAAAAGGCTCGAAGATTTTCTCCGTCTGTTGCGGAGTCATGCCGGTTCCAGTATCCGCAAAACTGACTTGCCAGTCGTCGGCCAGGCGTTCGATGGCAACGATCAGGGTGCCGCCGTCGCGCATGGCGCGGACCGCATTCTCGGCGAAGTTCCAGAACACCTGTTTGATTCTGTCCCCGTCGGCGATCACCCACGCCTCGGGCACGGCAAACCGGCTCTCAATGGTGATCCCGGTATTTTCAGCGGTCATGCGGTGACGCATGAGCGTGAGTGTATCCTCCAGCAACCGCACCAGGTCGGCTTTGTCGAAGTGATACTGTTTGCCGCGCGAGTACGCCAGAAAGTCGGTGATAATACCGTTCAGGCGCTGCGATTCCCGGGTCACGATCTCGAGCAGACGCCGGTGTTCCTCGCTCATTTCGGGGACGCCGGAAAGCATGCTGACCGAACCGGCGATGGAAGTAAGGGGGTTGCGGATTTCGTGGGCGATGGCTGCCGCCAGCCGGCCTACCGCTGCCAGACGGTCCTGCATGCGGACTTCACGCTCCAGGCGCCGGATCTCGGTCAGGTCATCCAGGGCATAGACATAGCCCAGCGGACCGCGCTCCGGCACGTTCAAAGCGGCTACTCTTACTCGAACTGTCCTGCGGAAGGTTCCCGTGGTATCGAAACGAACTTCCGCGTGGGTCTGGGACTCGCCATTGGGGAGCGCGTCGAGAAATAACTGCGTGACCGGTTTGCCCAGCAATTCGTCCGGCGTCCGCTCCAGAAGTTTCTGCGCGGCGCTGTTGACCAGCGTAATGCGCCCATCCAGACCGGTGGTGATCAATCCACTGCTGATGGACTGAATAATGTTCTCGTGCAGGATCTGGAGGTCTTCCAGCGCTCCGCTGGTGTGTTTCAGTTGCACCCGCGCCTGACGTAACTTGGCGACCAGCAGGCCAGCCAGGTAAGCGACGGCGAGGAAGGCAAACAGGTTCACGAAAATGATTCCCTGCAGCGCCTTCAGTTCCGGATGGGTCGTGCAGTAGGAGCGCACCACTCCGTAATAGTTGAGTTCGAGTACCGTGCCGTAAAGGATGAAGGCGAGCGCCGCGACCAACTGCGCCCACACCCGCGGTAGCAGGATGCCAGCCACGATAATGACCAGTGGGTAGAGAAAGTTCAGGGAACTGTCCCAGCCACCAGTCTCGTGCACCACGAGGCTGACCAGGGCCAGATCGGTCAGGACCTGCAGGGATGCCTGCAACCGGTGCTCGTGCCAGAAGCGCAGCAGGAGCGCATAGAAGAGCGAGACGGTGTACCACAGCAACATGGTGCTGAGGAAAAGGCGCAGAGGGAGGCGTGTGGGCGTCAACTCCGCGACCGCCAACTGGATTGCGAGCAGGAAGGTGAGGATCAGGATCCGTACTTTAACCAGCCAAGCCAGCCAGTTCCGCTCGTCAAATGTTGATTGCATTGAGGTTCCAATGTCTCGAAAAGACATATCTCGAAGAGACATATCTCGAAGAAAGATCTCTCGAAGAACCATCCAGCGCGAGCCTCGATCCGCCGGACCGGATCTCAGCCTGCCAGCACCTGGCAGGCTTCTGCAAAGCTTGGCAGGACGGTCTGCGACCATGCCGCCTGCCAGCCGAATCGTTTTCCTAGCCAGACAGCTTGGCGATCATGGCGAACAGCGGCATGTAGAGCGAAATCACGATGCCGCCGACCGTCAGGCCGAGCACGCCGATAATGACTGGCTCCAACATGGCCAGCATGTCCTTGGTGGCTGCGTCCACTTCTTCTTCGTAGAAATCTGCGATCTTCTGCAGCATGTTGTCCATGGCGCCGGTGGCTTCGCCGACGCCGATCATCTGCGTCACCATGTTGGGAAACACTCCACATTCTTTGAGCGGATCCACGATGGTGCGGCCTTCTTCAATGGCCTTCCGCACCTTCATCAGCGCTTCTTCCAGCACCGCGTTGCCGGAAGTTCTGGCGGTGATGGCCAAGCCTTCAAGAATGGGCACGCCCGAAGTGATCAATGTGCCCAAAGTGCGGGTAAACCTGCCTACGGCAATCTTGCGCAACAGGGTGCCGATGATGGGTATTCTGAGCAGGGCTTTGTCAAAGTAATACCGTCCGCGCGGGTGTTTGCGGATCTGCTTAAGGCCGAAGCTCAAACCAATTCCGCCCGCGATGAAGACCCACCAGAAACCCTGCACGAACGCGCTCATCCCCATCACGATACGGGTGGGAAGAGGCAGGGTGACACCCAAGCCGGCAAAAAGGTTGGAGAAGATGGGCACTACCCACTTGAGCAGGGCGCCGACAATCAGTGTAGCCAGGCTGACGACGGCGATGGGATAGATCAACGCCGATTTCACAGCAGATTTCAGGCGCACTGCCTTTTCGACGTAGGTGGCCAGGCGCTGGAGAATGACATCCAGAATACCGCCGGTTTCACCCGCTTCAATCATGTTGGTGGTGAGATCGTCAAAGACGACGGGGTACTGGCGCATGGCATTGGCCAGCGTCGAGCCGCCTTCCACCGTGGTGCGGACACCGGTCAGGGTCTTCTGGAAGGTCTGGCTTTCCTGGTTAGACGCCAGGATTTCCAGACACTGCACCAGCGGCAGTCCGGCATCGATCATGACCGAGAACTGGCGAAAGAAAATCGCGATGTCCTTGACCTTGACCTTGCTGGTTCCGAAGGTGGGCATCACAAATTCTTTGCCCTTTTCCCGGATTGCCCCCGGTGTAATGCGCTCGCGCCGCAATTGCTGCCCCAGCGCCTGCTTGTTTGGTGCTACGCGCTCCCCGGAGATCTTCTGTCCGGAGGCATCCTTGCCGGAAAATGTGAAAACTGGCATGGTATTGGCCTCTCCTCAGTATCGTCGCGAATTCGTCAAGTTCAGACGGCGCAATCCCGTTTTTGCTGCGCATCGTGAGCCGCCGTTCACGATGCCGGTTGATACGTTCTAGTGCTTGGAGGGTGCTGCCCCCTTCGCCATGGCCGATCCGGGCGCGCCACCCCGGTTCAACAGACTGGCGCCGCGGTTGATCATTTCCTGGAGTTCGTCCTGATTGCTGGAGCGCAGCATGGCGGTTTCCAGCGAAACCTGCTTCTGGAAGTACGCTGTGGCTAACGCCTGGTTGAACGTTTGCATGCCGAATTTGTCTTGTCCGGACTGCATCGCCGAATACACCTGGTGAATCTTGTCTTCACGGATCAGGTTGCGCACGGCGGGGTTGGGAATAAGGATTTCCATAATCATGGCGCGGCCCTTGCCATTTGGGGTTTGCAGCAGGCTTTGGCACATGATGCCTTCCAGCACCAGCGAGAGCTGCGCACGAATCTGCGGCTGCTGGTGCGCGGGAAAGACGTCAATGATGCGGTTGATGGTGGACGTTGCCGAATTGGTGTGCAGCGTGCCGAAGGTCAAGTGACCGGTTTCGGCGATGCGCAGGGCCGACTCGATGGTTTCCAGATCGCGCATTTCGCCGATCAGCACCACATCCGGATCTTCACGAAGAGCAGCGCGCAAGGCATCTGAAAAGCTCTTGGTATCGGCGTGCAGTTCGCGCTGGTTGACCAGGCAGTTCTTGTTCATGTGCACGAACTCGATGGGATCCTCGATGGTGAGGATGTGGTCGTGGCGCTCGCTGTTGATCTTGTCGATCATGGCTGCCAGGGTCGTGGATTTGCCGGAGCCGGTTGGTCCGGTCACCAGCACCAGGCCGCGCGGCTTGTCGCAGAGCTTGCTCACCACCGCGGGCAGGCCGAGCTGGTTGAAAGACTTGATTTCGAAGGGAATCAGACGGAACACGGCCGCCGTGGCGCCGCGCTGGTTGAACACATTGGCGCGGAAGCGGGCCAGCCCTTTCAATCCGAAAGAGAAATCCAGCTCGAGGCTTTCCTCGAAGCGGTGCTTCTGAGAGTCCGTCATGACGCTGTAAGCCAGTTGCTTAGTCTCGGCGGGCGTCATCTGCGGAAGATCGAGCGGCACCAGGTGCCCGTGAACGCGGATCTGGGGCGGAGAATTGGTGGTGATGTGGAGATCGCTGCCACTCATCTCCAGCATCCTTTTCAGCAAATCACTTAACGACAAGCCCATAATCGTGGTCCCTTCCTTGCCTCTTTAACTCTCAACTCGTAACGAACTAGTGAATCGTCTCGCGGGCAACCTCTTCCAAGGTAGTGATGCCCGCGGCCACTTTGATCAGACCGCTGCGCCGGAGCGTGATCATGCCGCGCTCGATGGCTTTCTTTTTCAATTCGACTGCCGAAGCTCCAACCAGCACGAGTTCCCTGATTTCATCGTCCACTTCCATGACCTCGTACAAACCGCAACGGCCTTTGTATCCCGTGTTGTTGCAGACACCGCAGCCCTTGCCTTTCTGAATCTTGATGGTCTTGGCTTCCTCGGGCGAATATCCTTCTTCAATCAAGGTTTGAACCGGAACTTCCACGGTCTCCGCGCAGTCTTTGCAAATCCTCCGGATCAGGCGCTGGGCGCAGATCAGGTGAACCGAGGTCGCGACCAGGAAGGGCTCAATGCCCATGTTCATCAAACGCGTGATGGTCTCGGGCGCGCCGTTGGTGTGCAGAGTCGAGAGAACAAGGTGGCCCGTGAGGGCGGCTTTAATGGCAATCTCCGCGGTTTCGAAGTCGCGGATTTCGCCGACCAGGATGATGTTTGGATCTTGCCGCAGAAAGGAACGCAGGGCTGCAGCGAAATTCAAGCCAATCTGCTCCTTCATCTGCACCTGGTTGACGCCGCCTAACTGAAATTCGACCGGATCTTCGGCCGTCATAATGTTGGTGTCGGGCTGGTTGAGGCGCGAGATGGACGAATAGAGCGTGTTGGTCTTACCGGAACCCGTGGGGCCGGTGACCAGCACCATGCCGTAGGGTTTGAGAATAGCTTTTTCGAACTTGACCAGAGACTCCGGCTCAAAACCCAGCTTGGTCATGTCCAGCCGCAGGTTTTCCTTGTCGAGCAAGCGCAGCACGATTTTCTCGCCCCACAGCGTGGGCAGAGTGCTGACACGGAAGTCGAGCTGCTTCTTGCGGCCGCCGATATTCATTTTCAACATGATGCGGCCATCCTGCGGCAGCCGCTTCTCGCTGATGTCGAGCTTGGCCATGATTTTCAGCCGGGAAGTGATGGCATCCTTGAGCTTCATCGGCGGCGACATGATCGCCTGCAGCACGCCGTCAATACGGAAGCGCACGCGGAACTCTTTTTCGTAAGGCTCGATGTGAATGTCGCTGGCGCCCCGCTTTACCGCATCCGTAAGCACCAGGTTCACCAGTTTGACCACGGGAGCTTCGTCCGCCGCCTTCTCCAGCTGCGACAGCTCCATCTGTTGCTCTTCCGCCTGCACTTCGATGTCGCTGTCGTTCATCTCCGACATCGACTGCATTACGGTTTCGAGATCTTCTCCTTCTTTGCCGCCGTACGCTTTATCGATGCCCGCCAGAATGGAACTCTCGGAGGCGACGACCGGTTCGATGTTGAAACCGGTCATGAACTTGATGTCGTCCATCGCGAAGACGTTGGTGGGATCGACCATCGCGATGGTCAGCGAGGCGCCCACGCGGCTTAAGGGAAGAATCTGGTAGCGCTTCGCGGTTTCAAACGGAATCAGCTTGACCACGGCCGGGTCAATTTCAAAATACGAAAGATTGATGGCAGGGACACCATACTGCCGGGAAAGAAAATTCGTGACGTCCTCATCCGTGAGGAAGCCGAGCTTCACCAAGGCGGACCCCAGGCGGCAGTTCTGCTCCTTCTGGGCCTTAGTCGCTTGTTCCAACTGCTCTGGGGTTATGATCTTCTCTTTGACGAGAAGGTCACCCAGCCGTTGAGACATACGTCGATCTCCTAACCCACGTAGTGGAACGATGCCGGGCAATATTGCCGGCATGTGCACAAATCGCTGCTTTTACTGTGGGGAGAAGAGCAGTGTCTTTGTGGTGACATAAAGTGTCACAGCAAGTGGATTACCGTACCAGTTACCGTAGTACTTGGACCCACCGTCATCTCGAGGCTGCGGGGAGCTGTCCCTCGAAACCCGCGCCAGATGAGCTTTTTTCGCCGCAAACTTCGAAACTCGGGCTGAGGTACATGCCCTTCGGTAAGCGCCGGCAAACTCGGCCACAGCCGGCGCGACCTTACTTGCGTCCGGCGTACACTCAGGCAAGAGGCCCTTCTAACGTTGCGGATTGACCGGAGAGAGAGCACCAGATTCGGACGTGCTTCGGCAATGAGCATGGCGAAGCCCACGGTTTTGGCGCGGGTCTATCACGGGATGCACGGCCTTATCGTGGGTGTGGGGAAGAACTACTGCAGAAAATCACAGGCGCGATGTGACGCATGCCCTTTACAGAAGTTCCCGCCTGGGTCTAACTAGTGGAGGCTTCTCAGGTCCTGGTGTCAGGTCTTGGACCCTGGAAGCGACTACGAAAAGCATTCTGGAAGGACCTTTTGCTTAAACATTCCTGGCGGTTTGCAATTCTGACGGCGCTGCTTTCTTCTGTCTGCTGGGCGCAATCGCTGCGGCAGCAGGCAGACCATGACGGCCTGCTCGTCGGCGCGGCCGTCCGTCCTTCCCAGCTTTCAGAAACTGCCTACGCATCCACCTTGGCTCGCGAATTCAGCATGGTGGAGGCGGAGGATGCCATGAAGTGGTGGACTCTGCGGCCGAACCGAACCACCTACGATTTTCGGCAGGGCGACGAACTGGTTCGCTTTGCGCAGGCTCATCAGATGAAAATCCGCGGCCATTGCCTGGTCTGGGACCACGACAACCCGGACTGGCTGACGCATGGCCACTTCACTACGCGGCAATTGTCCCGGCTTCTGCGCCAACACATCGCCCGGGTGATGAAGCACTACCGGGGCCAGGTCTTCGCGTGGGACGTGATCAACGAAGCTCTGGATGAGAACGGCGCAGTGCGCGATTCTCTCTGGTACAACCGGCCCGGCATCGGATTGTCGGAGCAAGGAACAGCTTACATCGAACAGGTGTTCCGCTGGGCGCACAAGGCAGATCCGCAGGCGTTGCTGTTCTACAACGAAGCGGAGGGTGAAGGACTGAACCGCAAATCGGATGCGATCTATGCGATGGTCAGGGATTTCAAGCGCCGCGGTGTCCCCATCAATGGCGTTGGACTGCAAATGCACGTACCCGCGCTCGAGGTGGACGTTCCGGCAACCGCTGCGAACATCTCTGCGAACCTCTCTCTGAACATTGCCCGGCTCACCGCGCTTGGGTTGCAGGTTCACATCACCGAGCTTGACGTTTCGCTTCCGATCGACTCGAACGGCTCGGTTCATCCCGAAGACTTGGCCCGCCAGGCCGAGCTCTATCGTGGCATCGTAAGAGCATGTTTAGACAATCCGGGGTGTACGGCGATCCAGACCTGGGGATTCACCGACAGATACTCCTGGATCGGATCCCATTCGCGGCACACACGCGGGCAGGCGCTGCCCTTTGATCGAGCGTACCAGCACAAGCCCGCCTACCGCGCCGTGTTAGAAGAACTCTCCGCGGGACGCTCGTCGCCGCATTGACCATGAACCGTCCGGGCGGCGATTGAGGCGTCTCCGGGGGCTGAGTCTGCATCTATAATGACTTTCAGTCCGTTCTCCGCTCGCAGGCCGCGACTGACCGGCGGCGGCTGGATGGCCGGATTTGCGTGCGCCAGACCGTTCCAACTCGACCCCCCAGGACGTCCAATCGCAAGCGGGTCATTCTCCTGCTCGCAACGTCAGTTTTCTTGCTGCTGGCGATCCTGGTTTCCCAGACGGCATTTGATCTCACTTTCCTGCGGCCGGGAAATAATCAGCAGATCATAGTGTTCGCCGCGCTTTCGGCGCTGATCTTCCTGCTGTTCGTAGCTCTGACCTTCGTCCTGCTCCGCAATCTTCTGAAATTGTTTGCCGAACGCCGCCTGGGGGTGTTGGGCTCGAAGTTCCGCACCCGCATGGTAGCGGGTGCGCTGCTGCTGTCGTTTGTTCCTGTCATGGTGATGTACTGGTTTGCATACGGGCTGATGAATCGCTCCATTGACAAGTGGTTCTCCACGCCGGTGGAGGAGGTTCGCGCCGACACTCACGCCATGGCCTCCCTTCTGGACGAATACGCCGCACAAAATGCGCGCGCCGAAGCATCGGCGATTGCTGCTTCCGCCGATACCCAGCGGGGTTTCTCCGGACATGGATTTTCGCCGGTGGAAAGCCAATTCCAAAATCATGAGATTACGCTGCAAGGCGGATTCGCCATCGCCGTGCAGGATGGCAACGCAGAGGCCAGCTTCAATGCGCCCGCGCCCTGGCCGCTGCTGAAGTCCAGGCTCCCGCTGGCAGAAGCGGCTGCGGACCAGTCCGCACATTTCACCTGGGACCAGACCGAATATTCTCTGGGCAGCGCCCCGGTTGGAAGGGATGGCTTGATCCTGGTGGCAATTCCGCTTCCCAGGGAGTTTTCCCAAACCGTAAGACAGGTGGAAAGCAGCCAGCAGCGTTATTTTGAACTGGCCCATGAACGCAGGCTGGTACGCCGCACCTACATGGGGTTGCTGCTGTTGCTGACGATGATGGTGCTGTTCGTGACGACATGGCTGGCGCTGTTTCTTTCAAAACTGGTAACCCGTCCGCTGGCTGCATTGGCCGAGGCGACGCAGGAGATCTCTCGCGGCCGTCTTGAGTACCGCATCGACGTGAGCGCCGCCGATGAAATGGGGGACCTGGTCCGCTCCTTCAACCGGATGGCGGAGGAACTGGAAACCAGCCGGCGGCAGATCGAAGCTTCCGGCCGCGATGCGAGCGCGGCCAACGCCGAACTCGACCAGCGCCGCCGCCAGATGGAGACTATCCTCGAGAGCATCCCAACCGGTGTTCTGTCACTCGATGCCGCCCGCTGCGTGACTCACGCCAACCAGGCCCTGCTGCGCATGTTCCACCCGGAAGGCTATGCGGACGGACAACACATGCTGCGCGGGGCGCGCCTGGCGGACATATTTCTTCCGGAAGTGTTGCAGGACCTGGAACCCCTGTTGCGCCGCGCCGATCGCATGGGCATGACTACCAGCCAGATGGAGATGGCGCTGCACCGGACATCCCTGAACGTCGCGGTTACGGTGGCGACCCTGCACCATCAGGACGAGCGATCGGGATACGTGATTGTGTTCGAAGATCTCTCAGATCTTCTGAAGGCCCAGAAACAGGCCGCCTGGCGGGAGGTGGCGCGCCGAGTCGCGCATGAGATCAAGAATCCTCTTACCCCCATCGCACTTTCCGCGGAGCGCATTCAGCGTCATCTGGAGCGCGCCACGCCTCCCGACAAGGCATCGCTGGACATCGTCCGCTCCTGTGCCGAAACCATTGCGGGTGCGGTTGAAACAGTTCGCAGGCTGGTGGACGAGTTCGCCACGCTGGCTCGCTTTCCCGCATCCAATCCGCGTCCCACCGATATCAACGAAGTCATTGAGAGTGCGCTCTCCATGTTCAACGGGAGACTGGATGGCATCGGCCTGCACAAGTCATTCGCACCCGATCTGCCGAAAGTGATGGCCGACGCGGAGGCGATTAAGCGAGCGGTCGCCAATCTTGTGGACAACGCGGCCGAGGCTATGCAGGATTCTCTGGTGCGCGAGATCCAGATTGCGACTTCGCTGGTGGCCAGCCGCGACGCGGTCGAAATCACCGTCGCAGATACTGGGCACGGCGTGACGCGCGAGCTCAAGGAAAAGCTTTTTCTGCCGTATTTCTCCACCAGAAAGCGCGGAACCGGTCTTGGCCTGGCGATCGTGAGCCGGGTTATCGAAGAGCATCACGGGTCCATTCGCGTCGAGGAAAACCAGCCGGTCGGAGCGCGCTTCATCGTGGAATTGCCGGTTGTTCCCGAACCCGCGCTTGCCGCCGCCACTGTTCAGCATGCATAAAATTCTCATCGTTGACGACGAAACCGGCATTCGCGAATCGCTGCAGGGAGTGCTGGCCGACGAAGGCTACGAAACTGCGACGGCCGAAAGCGGTGAAGAATGCCTCAAACTCTTGCGGCGCGAGCATAACTACGACGTGGTGCTGCTGGATATCTGGCTGCCTGGCATCGATGGCCTGGACACGCTGGAAAGAATCCACGAGATGGATAACCCGCCCGAAGTGATCATGATCTCTGGCCACGGCACCATCGAAACCGCCGTGCGTGCCACCAAACTCGGCGCGTATGACTTCCTGGAAAAACCGCTCTCCATCGACAAAACGCTGATCCTGGTCAAGAATGCGATCGAATCCAAGAAACTGCGGCACGAGAATGTCGATCTCAAGAAGCAGCTCCACGCCAAGAGCGTGATCGTCGGCGACAGCATTCCCATGAAAGCGCTGCGCCAGCAGATTACCCTCATGGCGCCCACCAACGGCCGCGTTCTGATCTACGGCGAGTCGGGAACCGGGAAGGAACTGGTGGCGCACGCGATCCACGCGCAGAGCCTGCGTAAGGATGAGACGTTTGTTGAGGTCAATTGCGCAGCCATTCCCGAAGATCTCATCGAGAGCGAACTGTTTGGCCATTACAAAGGGTCGTTCCCGGGAGCAGCCATCGACAAGGACGGCAAGTTTCAAAAGGCGAATGGAGGAACGCTGTTTCTCGATGAAGTGGGCGACATGAGCCTGAAAACGCAGTCGAAAGTGCTGCGCACGCTGGATGAGCAGCGCGTCGCCCCGCTCGGCGGCGACAAGACCATCATGGTGGATGCGCGCATTATCGCTTCCACCAACAAAGATCTGGAAGAAGAAATCTCCAGGGGAAATTTTCGCGAGGACCTGTTTTACCGGCTGAACGTGATCCCTTTCTTTGTGCCGCCGCTGCGCGATCGAAAGGAAGACATTCCGCTGTTTGCGCGGCACTTTCTGAAAGACCTGGCCGCAACCTACGGACGTCGCCCCCGCGAGATCACGGATGACACCGTCGACGCCCTGATGCGCTATTCGTGGCCGGGCAATGTGCGCGAATTGCGCAACGTGATCGAGCGCATTGTGATCATGAATCCCATGACCACGCGATTCGATCGCAAGCATTTGCCTCCGCTGGTCTACCGCGACGGCCACCGGCGCGCGGCGCGCAGCGAGTTCTCCACCTTGCACCAGGCGCGAGACGCCTACGAGCGGGATTTTATTCTCAAGAAGCTCGACGAGAACCACGGCAACATCACCCGCGCCGCCGAAGTGCTGGGCCTGGAGCGCAGCCACCTTTACCGCAAGATGAAAACATTGGGAATCGCGGGAAAGGAGTAGGATTGCCCGCGCACAAGGCTGCATTGACGCGCTAGCGCTTCAACGTTACCGCTTCACCATGTGAATTTCGGTGCCGTTCTTTCTGAACTCCACTTTGTCCATGAGCTGGTTGATGAGAAAAATCCCGCGTCCATGATTGGAATAGACGTTCTCGCCGACCACGCAATTGGGGATGGCTTCGGGCGTAAAACCAGTACCCGGATCCCGCACCACGATCAGAACGCCACGCTCATCATCGCTGCTTACCAGGCACTCAACCGTTTTGGTGGAATCTTCCTTGGCGCCATGAATCACGGCATTGGCCAGCGCCTCTTGCAGCGCCAGCTCGATTGCATCTTCCTTGCCGTCCACACCCTTCATCTGGCGGACCACGGCCATCACTTCCTGCACCACGGGATCCACGGCCTTGCGGTCAGCGGAAAGGGTTACGCGCAAAAGTAAAGTCAACTTATCCGGATCAAAGTCTTTTTCGGGAAGAGGTTTTTCGGAAGAATCCGACGATAGCATAGTTGGGCCCGTGGTTCGCAATTCAAAGCTGCTGTTACTTGATTCTAGCTGCTAAACACTGAATAGGACAATCTCCAAGCGATATGGCCGACGACGCAGGCACGCTCGAAACGGGCGTTGCCAGAGCTAATCCGGCATAGGGTCGCGTTCATCGGCCCTCGCGTTCTTCGCGGTTGTTGCTCGCGGCAGGACTCTTTGCGGGGCTTTTTGCAGTGCCTTTTGCAGTTCTTTTTGCAGTTCAACCCGCCCGTCCGTGAGATGCTCCAACTGCCTTCTCCAGTCGAGTTCTTCCACAAAGCCGCGCGACTCTCGCCAGTTCGGCTGCACCTTGACGTAAAGCTCGAGAAAGACCTTTGTCCCCAGCATGCGCTCGAGCTGCAGGCGCGCCGATGTGCCGATGCGTTTCAGCATCTGACCTTTCTTGCCAATCAGAATGCCCTTCTGGCCTTCGCGTTCGCAGTAGATCGTGGCGGAAATGCGCGCCAGCCTGGCGCCTTCCTCGAAGTTGTCAACAATCACGGTGGTTGCGTAGGGGAGCTCTTCCTCGGTCTCCACCAGCACCCGTTCGCGAACGATTTCCGCGGCCATGAAGCGCGCCGGCTGGTCGGTGACCTGGTCTTCCGGGAAATAAGGCGGGCCCGCCGGCAGTGCAGCCGTCACTTGCTTCAGCAGTATGTCGAGTCCATCCCGTTTCAACGCGGAGATCGGGACGATCTCCTGGAACTGATGCAGCTTCTTGTACTCCTCGATCAACGGCAGCAGCTTGCCCTTGCCGCCTCGCAGCAAGTCAACCTTGTTAAGGACAAGACAAACTTTCGTCGAAGAATGCTTCAGCATTTGTATGGCAAACTCATCACGCCGATCGAGCTTGCGGGTGGCGTCCATGATCAGGAGGACAAGATCGCAGCCTTCCAGAGCTTCCCGCACCTCGACCATCATCTTGCGGCCCAGCGAGCTGTCCGGCTTGTGCACGCCGGGTGTGTCGATCAAAACGATCTGCGCGGCGTTCCGGCCTTTGCTCTTAGGCAGGTTGACGACGCCTTGGATCCGGTTGCGCGTGGTTTGCGGTTTGGGCGAAATGATGGCGAGTTTCTCGCCCACCAGAGCGTTGAGCAGCGTGGACTTGCCGGCGTTGGGGCGACCGAGAATACAGACAAAACCGGAGCGGAAGGGCATAAGAAAGCTTCTAGCTACTAGCTTCTGGCTACTAGCGAGGCAGAGTTCATCCTCGCCTACAGTATTTCATGAATGATGAGACATCAGAGGGTACACACGGGGGAATGTGGGCGGGCTCGCTAGAAGCTAGCAGCCAGAAGCTATCTTCAAATCAGCTTCAACTGCCGGGGCTGCACTGTGGTAATTCTGACGCGCTCCACCTTGCGGTCCGTCGACTCCAGAACTTCGAAGCGCAGGCCGTCGTCATCCACAGTTTCGCCGCGCTGCGGGATGTGTCCCGCCAGTTCGCTGACCAGACCCGCTACGGTGGCCGATTCCCTTCCTTCCGGTTTTGTCCCGAACAGTTCAGCGAGGCGGTCCACATCCATTCCTCCGGAAACGATGTAGGACTGATCGTTCTCTCTGACGATTTCCGGCTTCTCGTGCTCATCGCGGATTTCGCCCACGATCTCTTCCACCAGATCTTCGATCGTTACCAACCCAGCCACGCCGCCATATTCATCGACCACGATCGCCATGCGTATGTTGTTTTTCTGCATCTCGCGCAGCAGATCGCTGCCTAGCTTGCTTTCCGGCACGAAATACACGTCGCGCCGCATCAGAGTATCGAGCGTGCGCCGGGAAGCATCGCTGTCCGGCACCTGCAGCACGTCCTGAGCGTAGACGATGCCTTTGATGTTGTGGATGCTTTCCGCGTACACGGGAACTCGCGAGTAGTGCTTCTCGCCCAGCATTTGGATGAAGCGCTCGACTGTGGTTTCCACCGGTACGGCAAACATTTCGGGACGCGGCTTCATGGCTTCGCGCACTGTCTTGCCGCTGAATTCCACTACCGACTGAATCAGGTCGCGGTCACCCTCCTGGATAATGCCTTCTTCCTGGCCCGCCTCAATCAAAGCATCCACAGCCTCGGCAGCGCTCTCCGGTTCCTCGCGCGTGTTCTGACGGGTGAGGGATGCCACCGATTGCAGGAAGCCGAGAACAATGGTCACCGGCAGCACCAGGTAAATCAGCACGGTCAGCAGCCAAGTCCAGCGAATGAGCCAGGCGCCGTTGGTGCGCGAAAAGAAAACAAACGGCAGAAACTGGTTGAACACGATGATGATCAGAATCAGACTGATGGCGGCCTGCAGGATTTCGTAGATGCTCCAGCGCTGGTCGCCGAAGACCGCGAAGCCCACAAGCAAGGCCATGGTCGCCGTAGTTAACTGCTTGAGCACGGCCATGGAGAGCGATGCCCGGGCGCGGCTCACATGCAGGTTGGGCTCAACCTTCTGCTCGAAGACGTCAATGTTGTCCTGAAATTCGCGCGAGAGAAATTTGCCGATCTCTTGATAGACGCGGTCCACGTAGGAGGCCAACGCCAGCAGGCCCAGCAGCGGGACCAGCGCCAGTGCAACGCCCCAGTTCATGCGGTTCTCCGCTTCGCAGCAGGCACGCGATCGCCACGTTTCTTGCCCGTCAAAAGCTTACCGGCCCGCTGCTGTGCTCTCTCGATCAGACCAGCCTCCAGGTTCAGTTGCCGCCGCAACCGGCTCTCTTTGCGAGCCATCTCGCCATTATCGCGCTCGTGATCGAAGCCCGCCAGATGCAGGATGCCATGCAGCACCAGAATCTTCACCTCGTCCGCCACGGAATGCTCCAGGCGCTCAGCGTTCTCCCGGGCGATGTCGCCGGAGATTGCCACATCCCCAGCCACGCGCATCGCCTGACGGCTCCCCGGCGGCAATGGAAAAGACAACACGTCCGTCGCTTTGTCTGCGCCCCGGAATCGCAGGTTCAGCAGCCGCAACTCGGAACTGTTGGTCACCAGCACATTCACCGTCCCACGCAAATGGACCAAACGCCTCGCCCGCAATACAAAACGTTCAAGCGTCGATGACCTCAGCCCCGCGATTCTTTTTCGGAAGATAATCAACTCGTTCACGCGCGCTTAAATAGATAAGAGAAGGCCTTACAAAATGAACAGGAGGGCCCGGTTTCAGCCCTCCCGCACTGCCTGAGGCCCTATTTTCCCGAGGCTTCTCTGGATCGGTCGTTGGTGTTCGGTGCCTCGGGATTCTTCCCTTCAATTCCCTTCCCATCGGCGTTCCTCCCGCCGGCCAGCAGCAGCATTTGCTGTTCCGCGATGTGCGTTTTGTGCTCGTCGTAGGCCCGGATAATGCGCTGCACCAGATGATGCCGCACCACATCGGATTCGTCGAAATGAACAAACGTCAAACCTTCCACACGCTTCAGGATGTCAATCGCTTCCAGCAACCCGCTGCGGCGCGCATTGGGCAAGTCAATCTGCGTGATGTCTCCGGTAATCACTGCTTTGGAGTTGAATCCGAGACGAGTGACGAACATCTTCATCTGTTCTGAAGTCGTGTTCTGCGCTTCGTCGAGAATCACGAACGAATCGTTTAACGTGCGCCCTCGCATGAATGCGATCGGCGCAATCTCGATGACATTCTTCTCCAGATAGCGGTCCACTTTCTCCGGATCGAGCATGTCATAGAGCGCGTCATACAGCGGGCGCAGGTAGGGGTCGATTTTGTCCTGCAACGTGCCCGGCAGGAAGCCCAGCCGCTCGCCCGCTTCCACCGCCGGACGCGCCAGGATAATGCGGTTCACTCGCTTCGCCAGCAGTGCGGAGATCGCCATGGCCACGGCAAGATAGGTCTTGCCTGTGCCAGCCGGTCCAATGCCGAATACCATGTCGTGCTTCTCGATGGCTTCGACATAGCGCCGCTGGTTCGCACTCTTCGGTTGCACCATGCGGCGACCCAGCGAGCGCTGGCGGCCGGCGTCGGCCAGTCCGCGCAAGGTGGCGGTCGAATCCGCTGTCAGCACGCGCAGCATGCTGTTCAGATCGCCGTTGTTGAAGCTGTAGCCGGAGCGCTGCAGGGTTTCATAATCGGCAAACACCTGCTCGGCGCGAGCCACATCGCGAGCCGCGCCCTCCAGTTCGATGGCATTCGACCGCAAGTCAATAGTGACGTTCAAGCCATCTTCGAGCACGCGCACGTTCTCGTCGCGGGTGCCAAACAAAGCCTCGATGTTGGGACTTATCCCAATGCTTTTCTTCATTCAGTCTCTTTGAACAAATGCACACCTCAGCCACTTCGCGGACAAAACAGGATTATGCTTCGAGACGGGACCAGCCGGAATGCTCATGCCCAGAAGGCAAGTCACTACCATTGATCAAAGCCTACCCCGCGCCGGGGTGGGAGTCAATGGCGGCCCGGTCTATCCGCCTTCGGCCCCTGCCGACGCGGGCACGGCTCGCGTCCTCGCCCACTCGCGTAGCGCTCGAATCTCCTCCGCACGAGTAACCGAGAGCGGTACGGTCTGTGCCAGGGCGTCCAGCAGGAACTGAGTTGTCAGTGGCTTCTTTTCGGCGAAGGCGGCATAGAGCGCCGACTGCACGGCGGCATCGATTTCCGCACCAGAGTAGCCTTTTGCAGCTGCGTCAATGCGGTCGAGGTCGAACTCCGCGGGATTGCGTTTCCGCCTCGCCAATTGAATCGAGAGGATTTGCTTGCGTTCCGCCGGGCTCGGTAGATCGACAAAGAAAAGCTCGTCAAACCGGCCTTTGCGAATCAGTTCGGGCGGCAACGCGGTCACGTTATTGCAGGTGGCGGCGACGAATACGGGCGCCTTGCGATCCTGCATCCAGGAAAGAAATGACGCCAGCAGCCGCGAAGAAACTCCGGCGTCGACCGACGCCGAATCCGGCCCGCTGCCGGCAAATATCTTCTCCAACTCATCGATCCAGAGGACGCACGGCGCAAGCCCCTCCGCGACCTCGAAGACCTTGCGAATTCGTTTTTCCGTTTCGCCAATGTACTTGTCGTAGATTGCCGCGGTGTCAAATTTCACCAGCGGCAGGTTCCACTCTCCCGCGACCGCCCGCGCGCAGAGCGATTTCCCGCAGCCCTGCACTCCCAGGATGATCACGCCGCGCGGTGGTTCCAAGCCAAACTCGCGCGCTGAGTCTTCCCATGCGCCGCGCCTCTGGGCGAGCCAGCGTTTCAGATTATCCAGCCCCCCAACACTGGAAAAAGCTTCGCCGGCTTCCACAAAGTCCAGCATTTCAGAGCGTCTCAGCAGCGATTTCTTGGCCTCGAGCACATCGCTTACAATTTCAGGGCACAAGGCATACCGCGCCACCAGAGCCTGAGACAGGGCCCGCTCTGCTTCTTCTTCAGTCAGGCCGCGCAGGCTCTCCACCACCGCGTCAAACCCCTTCGGGTCGAGCTTTCGCTGTAAGGTGTGGTTCCTGGCGACTCTGACGACGACCTCGTCAATGATCTGGCGCAAACGCTGCCGGTCGGGCAGAGGCAACTCGAGAAATTCCACCAGCCCCTTCAACTCAGGAGGAATCTCAATCTTCGGCGCGGTAAGGATGATCGTGCGCCGGTTATCGGAAAATTTCTGCCCTACATCGCGCAGACGCCGAATCACCACCGGTTCCTCCATATGGCGATGCAGATCTTTCAAAATGAACGCGGCACCCACAGAAATCGCCTCCAGGTTGCCGAGCATCTGGGCTGGGTCTTGGCTGTTGTAAATCGCCTTCGAGTTGGCCAGCGCTTCTTGAGGCGCCAAGCCGTGAGCCGAGGTCGAGTCCCGGGTGTCGGCCACCACCTCACCCACCTCGCTGCCGCAGCGGACCAGGCCGCTGGCAATCGTCCACTCAAAGGCCGCAAGGTTCAAGGCAGTACAAGCCGCGCGCACCAGGCGAACGGCGCGCACTTCCTCCACTGTCTCCATCACCACAATTGGAGTTGAGGAATCCAGCAGGACTTTCAGTCGCGCCAGCGGATCCGGGATAGTTGGCGATGCCATGTGTTTGACCGGTCGAGACTTACTGCCCTATAATAAGCAATTCGGTACTCACCGAATATCTCGCAGGACACACGAAGGTAACGAACCACACATGGCTAATCATCATTCGGCGCTCAAACGCGCCCGTCAGACCGTGAAGCGCACTGCCACCAATCGCGCCAACACCTCCCGCCTGCGCACCGCGTTGCGCACTCTGCGCGAGACCATCGAAAAGGGCGACAAGGCAGCCGCCGAGAAGACCTACCGCGAGACGGTGTCCGCGCTCGACAAGGCGATCCAGAAGGGTACGCTGCATGGCAATACCGCCGCCCGTTACAAGTCCCGCTTGGGCAAGCGCGTTACCGCGATGAAGTAGGCTGTTGCCCGTCGGCTTTTTGCTCTGCTTGCTGGTTCTGCTTTATTGTCAACCCTGTCCGGCCGACGTGAGGAGCGAGCTTCTTCTTCCATCCCGATCTAAAGACGCCAGCGGACCCGTCGGCGGACGGACTGGTGGGCCTTCTCTTCCCACAATAGCTTCCCAGCGGAATCAAAACACTGCATGTGGATCGTCACCACGGTGCCCCACCTGTTCTGCCCTACATTCATGTACAGCAGACTGTCAGCCCCAGCCTTCGAGACTAGGTCGAACAGGGTCGACAGGGGCATGTAACCAGTTTCGCTAGGACTGCCGAACTTCTGAGGACCGTAGTTGGCGATCTCCACTCCTCTGGAGCCAAGGAAGTCAACCATCCCCATATAGACGGCTTGGAACGACCCCAAAGGGTATCCATATCCAGCAACCCAAACACCCGGATGTTTTTCAGCTTTCGCCGTATCGGATTTCAGGGACTCAATAGCCCGCGACTTGGATGAAAATGCTAGCGCCTCCAGCTTGCCGCGCACGTAGTTGATGGGTATCGTGAAATTTAGGTTTTCCCCATTCACGACCTTGAAAGACATCACACCAATTGCTTCTCCATGACGATTTAGCAGGGGCCCTCCGCTGCTTCCGGGGCTTGCGGCAGCTGACGTCTGAATCACACGCACGCCTTCGTCGAGGCGGATGCCACTGATCAGACCGCTTGAGACGGTCTGCTCTAACCCTCGCGGGGCACCAACGAGAAGCACGTCGTCCCCTACCTGTACGGCACTCGAGTTACCCAACAAAACCGTGGGGAGGTCGACCCCCTCAATCCTCAGGAACGCGAGATCCTCAACGGGGTCCGAACTAAGGAGGTACACGTTCCGGTAAACCTCACCCGATGCGAATTTAACCGCCATTGCCGTAGCGTCGGCAATCACGTGATGATTGGTCACGATCGTTCCGTCCGGCCTGACCACAAATCCGCTTGCAAGGCCCTTATCAGTCTCTACGACGACCACAGCAGGTCGAACGCGGGCGACTATATCGGCCCATCCGGCAGCCTCGTTCCCCGCGGTAGTCCGCGGACCCATGGCCGGTTCTTCCGGGGCTTGAGTCTGTGGCGGTTGTTGGGCGACCATGCGAAGAGCAGAGGTCAAGAGCAGGGTAACGACCAGTAAGTGGGACATTCCGACCTCCTCGCGAGACAAAATTGAGGTGGCTCATTCTAGCCTAAGGCGAACCCTTACGCGGATTCCGGAGCGTCCTGCCCCAAACGCGGAGACAGAAACCCCGTGTGCCAGCAATCTCAATGAAGAGGATGCCGTAACGCGAGGTGTACGATTCGCGCGCCGGGTTTTTGAGCGCCCCCACCGCTCAATAAACGACGCAAACAATCCACGCGCCTTCGATCAGAGGTTTCCAGGTCATTTTTCAGCTACCTGTCATCCGATTTCCACAAGCCCTCGATGTCAATTTGTCACATCTCTGGAACCACCGAGCGGGCTAAACTATCTGGACACGTTTCCTCCGGCCTAGGCCGGGAACTTCTGCTTTCTTTGAAAATCCAGCTGGTCCCCACTCTAAGTCCTTGCCGCTCAATATTTTAGCTGCCACGGATCAAGTATGGACTGATTCTAAAGGACTTGCCGCCTCGATTGCGCTTCCCTCCAAGCTAAAGTCTTTAGATCCAATATTTTACAGTAAGTCATTTGGATGCAATATTTTAGCGCGGATCGCGCCGCCTTCGAACGCGCAACTCCTTATCTCCCTATAATTTAGCAGGATGATCTGGAAAAATTTTGATCTGGAGATCCGGTCTTACACCGGCAACTGGTCCTGCATCCATCCCGGTGCTTCGAGTTTGGGCTCGGTCGTTAAATCCATCACCAGACGTTCCAGCACCATGCGCTTGCTCACAGGATTAGAACGCAGGGCCAGATCCGCCTTCGCTACCTGACGGATCGCGCGGGTCAAGTCGCGGCGGGATTTGTAGCGCCGCGCCTGCTTGATGATGTCATCGGCGGCAAACGGAGGCACGCGGAAGCCCTGCCACAGCGCGGCCCAGAGCATTCGCTGGTCGCGCACGTTGCGCTCGAGAATCACCAGCATCTGGCGAAAGGTTTTGGCCAGCATGTAGATGTGTCCGATGGCGGCTTCTTCGCCATCGCCCGAAGACAGAATTGCATCCAGCACTTCCAACGCGCGCACTCGGTCTTTGGAGGAGATGGCATCGGTCAATTCGTACAGCGAGCGCTGCTTGGCGGCCAGCACCATCGTCTCCACGTCGCCCAGGGTGATGCGGTTTCTGGCCCCGACGTAGAGCATGAGCTTCTCCAGTTCGTTGGAGATCATCATCATGTCGCCGCCGAGCGCGTCCACCAGTTCACGAGCCCCATCGGGCTCAATCTTTACCGGTACCGCGCGGCTGCTGCAGTAATCGGAAATCCAGCGCACCGCTTCGCCTTCCTCCACCCGCGCCAACTCGACGATGCCGCAGTACTGGCCCATGGTTTCGCGGATGCGCTGGTAACGTTCTTTGTCCTGCATCTCCATGCGGCGGACGTCGGCGGGAATACTGATGTGGTCGGCGACAAACACCACCATCGCGTCAGGATTCGGGTTCTTGCAGTAGTCTTCGATGGCAGCGAGCTTTTCTTCGTTCGAGCCGCGGCCAAAAAGAGCCTTCACCCCGCGCACGAAAAACACTTGGAACGGGGCCATCAGAGAGGGCGTGCGGGCGCGGTCGAGAACTTCCGCCAGATCGTTTTCAGCAAGGTCGAAGTCAAACAAGCTGAAGTCGCGCAGATCGGCCGGAACCAGGTGCTCGAGGATGGCATCACGAAAGCGTTTGCGGAAGAAAGCTTCGTCGCCCACGAACACATAAACCGGACGCAGCTTGCGCGACTCGATCTCGCTGACAAACCGATCCGCCTGGGCGAAAGCCCGCATCAGAACTCCTCCGTCACAGAACCAACCGTTGCTACAGACTCTAGCATCTAGAAGCCCTCGAGAATGTTAGAGACCAGGGTACGGGCAAAATCCTGGGAGAGGCGCCGGAAGGCGGGCGAGTCTTCCTCGAAAAAGCTGGCCAGGTCCTGTGACACCTCGTACTGCTCGCGAAACAGATAGGAAGGATTCTGGTAGAGCACCTTGCCCTGGCGGTCGGTGAGAGACACCCTCATGCTCACCACAACTAAAACGCTGGCGGCCTGTCCGGTCGCGGAGTTGTAAGTGAGCGGCGATGCCGAGGTGGAGATCACGGTGCCGCGCAGCGTGGCGTCGGCCGCGTCATTGGGACTGTTGAGAATGTGATAGTGCGTGCGCGTCGTGAACTCGCGCACCACCGACGAAGTGAGCAACTGTTCGATGCGATACGTGCTGGTCTCGTTTATGAATGCCGGAACGGCGATGGTCTTGACATTTTCCGGAAGTTGCACGGCGTGGCCGGCTGTGTGGTATCCGCAACCGCTGCTCGCTGCGATCCATATCAGGCAGAGCAATGTCAGGTGAAGCAATGTCAGGCGGAGCACAGTCAGGCACGCGCCGCGACACGACTTCATTGGATTTTTCCGAGCGGGCGGGTTGCGATCATGCTCTCGGCACATTCCACCGCCGTCATGGCCGCAATGCGCAGGTTGTCGGCGGCCGCCCACAACCAGATTCCGTTGGGCCGGGACGCTTCGCTCTTGAGTGAAACCAGAATGTTGGCCTGACCCGCCGTGTTCACGTTGCTGGGCTGCGAATCGTCCTCCAGTCCCGCCAGCGTCACGTGATCTCCGGCAAGGGCCTGCGACAACCGGGATTGATCGACCGTTTGTTCCATCTCCAAAAAGATTGACAGCGCATGACCGTGAAACACTGGAGGCTGCAGCAGCATGACCGCAGGCTGCGGTGCGTCCGCTCCGGCGATCTTCTGGTAGTGGCGCCGCACGCGTGCTTCCAGCGAATCGAGCGACAACTGCGATTTCTGTCCGTAGCGGGCAAGCATGTTGAACGCCACCTGCTCATCGAACACATCCTTGGGCAGTGGCTGGAACGACAGCAGATTGACGGTCTGCTGGTGCAGTTCGTCCATGCCTTTCTGTCCCTGTTCGGAGGCGGGCTCGAACACCGTCGCTACCGCGCCCCGAATGGCGCCAGCCTTGCGCGCCCGCAACAGCAGCAAAGCCAGAGTCACGGCGGCCGGATTGGCTACCATGCACGGGGCCGGCTGCAGGTCTGGTTGCCACATCTCTCCACGTTCCCGCTCTATCCAGAGAGAACGCACGGTGGCGCCCGGTTCTTCCTCCAACGCGCCGGAAAGATCGATGATCGCGCTGCCGGCATCGCGAGCCCGTTTCCAGTTCTGCCGCGTACACTCCGCGTCGGCGGCAAAAAAGGTGAAGTCCACATGCGCAAACTGCTCCGCGCGTACGCTCTGGATGAAGTTGATTTCATCGCCCGTCGCTTCGAGCTGGCCGATCGACTCGTCATCGTCGAGCAGGCGCACATCCGCGACTGGGAAGTTACGCTCATTGAGCATCTCGGCGACTTCTTTCCCTTTGAGCGTGGCGGCGCCCACAATGGCCGCGCGGAAAAGTTGCCCGCGGACAGCAGATGACGGAGACGGTGCCGCGATTTTGGACGGCGTACTCATGAAGTCTGCGAAGCCTCCTTAAAAGGGGGTGGTGGCGGTTGCTGCCGGCGGCGAAACATCCACTGCAAACGCCAGAACACTCCAGAGAACGTGTAAAGCAGCGCAACCCCGAACAGTACCGGCTTGGAGAAAAACCAGATCCCGGCGAAGAGCGCACCAAAAAGAATGATCAGGCGAAACGAACGGCGCGAGCGAAAATCAATGTCCTTGAAGCTGTAGAAGCGCCACGTGCTCACCATCAGGTAGCCCACGGCGGCCACCATCGCCAGCCAGGTCATCGCTGTGTACCAGGATTCGAGTGGCACGCCTGACTGGAAATGAACCACGGCCGCAATTACTCCGGCACCCGCCGGAATCGGCATGCCCACGAAATACTTCTTCCCCGGGCGCCCAGGATTCGACGGCTGGGCGTTCGATGTGATGTTGAACCGCGCCAGGCGGCTGGCTCCGGCCATCAGAAACAGGAAGCTGGCAATCGCCCCTAATTGGGTGAGCTTGATGTTCCATTCCGTGAGCGCGACGGGCGGCATCAGGTGAAATCCCCAGGTCCACGCCAGCATCGCCGGAGCCACTCCAAATGTGATCACGTCCGCCAGCGAGTCGAACTCCTTGCCAAAGTCGCTGCTGGTTCCAGTCATGCGGGCAACGCGCCCGTCGAGGCCATCGAACAAAACTGCGAAGCCAATCGCCTTGGCGGCATTGTCCAAATGCCAGAAGGTTGAGGCACTCGCATGGACCACCTCGAGAATGGCATAGAATCCGGCTGCCATATTCCCCGTGGTGAACAGCGAAGGGAGAATGTACATCCCCTTGCTCATGCGGCGCGGGCGCTGCTCATCCCGCCGGCGTCGTGGAATCGGAAGATCCATCAGCGTGCCCCTTCGGTGGCGGAGCGCCCCGCACTTGCCAGTTCGCTTCTCGGCTGCAGGTAAGCCAGGACGCTCGCCCCACCCCGAACCCGGTCGCCGACCTTCACCTGCAGCGCGGCGGCGGCATCGCACAGCACGTCCACGCGAGAACCAAACTTGATCAGCCCCACGCGCTGGCCGCGCTCCAGCCGGTCGCCCACCTTCGGATGGAAGACGATTCTTCGCGCCAGCACTCCCGCGATCTGCTTGAAGACCACCACTTCTCCATCACCTTCCACGTGGACAATATTCTGCTCGTTCAGCTCCGCGGAGGCCTGATTCATGGCGTTCAGAAACTTCCCGCGCTGATAGCGAACTTCGCGAACCACGCCCGCGATCGGTGAACGGTTCACATGCACGTCGAAGACGCTCAGGAAGATACTGATGCGAGCCTGCTTCTCGCCGCCGACCGTCACGAACGAGACATCCGTTACCTTTCCATCCCCCGGCGACACTACGGCGCCAGGGGCAGCCGGGATGGCCCGCTCCGGGTCGCGAAAGAACCAAAGGAAGAACGCCGCCAGCAGCAGCGGCGCCAGGGCCCAGGCGGGCTGTGCGAACCAGCCCACCAGAACTGCAGCCGCAATCAACGCCAGCGCATAAAGGTAGCCGTCACGAACCATGGGAGCAAACCATTATAGAGCAGGGGCAAGCGGCACTGGCGCAGGTTCAGTTAGAAAGTGTGTAAGTGCAAATAAAGAAAGGCGCTGATGAATGCCGGAGGGTAGATACAAAATGCCCGTAGCGGCGACGGCCGCCATTCAAAGGGCCAAAATATTATGCGACGTGAGTGCCAAACTGCTGCCGATACTGCCGCTCAATCGATTGCATCTGGTCTTTGAGCCGCAGCTTCAGCTTCTTGAGCCGAACTTCCTCTAGCTTTTCATCTTCGCTGAGATATCGCTTTTGGGTGAGAGAATCGAGACGTGTGGAATACTGCAAATGCTCCTGAGCCAGCTTGCGGAATTCATCATGGCTGGTCAGGAGAGTGTCTTTCGGAGTCAGCATCCAGCAGACCTCCAACCGGGATTCACGCCTAAAACTACCACAGCACCAAAATCGGTTCAATGCCGAATTCTGGTGCAGTCTCGATATGAGATAGATCTAGTAAAGCCTTAAACGACAAAGGATTGCGTCCTCCGGGGGACTCACGTAGTAACTCTTGCGTAATCCCGCTTCCTCAAAGCCCATCTTCCGATACAGGGCGCGGGCGCTTTGATTCGACTCGCGGACTTCCAGGAATATTCCGCTGCCGCGCTCGGACCGGGCGTGAATGACCAACTCGCCCAGCAGGAGCGTGCCCACGCCTCGACGGCGGGACGTTTCGGCGACCACGATGTTCTCCAGTTCCCACTCCGCGTCAACGCGGTGCGCTACAAGGAATGCAAGAATCTCAGCCGCCACGGACTCGTCGTCGACTACCCATGCGAAGCGCTCGGACCGCTGCGGAACGCTAGTCGCCGCAACCAAACCCTCATACTGCTGCCCGGACCAGTGAGCGGCACTCGGACTCTGGCGCTCCAGGTCCCTCATGGCGGGGACATCCGCGGCATTTGCCCTTCGGACCCGCAAGCTATGAACCGATTCTCTCAAGCATCTCAGCATCGGTGCGGCGAATGTAGTTCGCCTCCAACTGCTCGGGTGTTACCGTCTCACCGGATTGAATTTTGCGCCAGCCCAGGCGGGCAACATCGGCCGCGGAGATCGGCGCCAAAGCTGACACAGGCAATCCGGCCGCAGCCGCCGCATCTGATAAAACGGAATCCGGAGTCACTACCGTCCATCCTGTCGCCTGGGAAAGAAACTCGCCTCTCGTCAGCATATGCTCTCGCGCGGGTTGGCCAGCGCTGGCCGGGATTTCGTACTCGCCCACGTAGACATCGCCGCGGCCCGCATCCAGTGCAGCCATGATCTTGCCTTGAACACCGCTGGCGAAGACGCACGCCTCCAACAGCGATACCGCCGCGATCGGCTTGTCCAATACTTCGGCCAAAGCCTTAACCGCGGCCAGGCCGATCCGGAGGCCGGTAAACGATCCCGGCCCGGAAGCCACGGCGAAAGCGCCGATGGCGGTCTTCATGAATCCGTTCCGGGAGAGCAACTCAGCGATTTGGGGAATAAGTTGTGCGGAAAAAGTGCCGCCGACTAGCGGCGCGATCTCTATGACCTCGAAGTCGCCGCCGTCGGCAGTTGGCTCCCCGGCGCGCGCCAGAGCGACGCTGCCCTGCCTGCCGGACGTATCAATGGCGAGAAGAAGCATGAAGAAGTTTGTCGCCCTATCCGTGAAGATCCGCGAGAATTCGTGGCCGATCTAGCCTTCTACCAACTCCAGCAGCACACCCCCCGTGCTCGATGGATGAATAAACACGTATTGATGCCCGCCCGCGCCAGTCTTGATTTCATCCGAGACCAGCCGCACGCCGTCTTTCTTCAGACGCTCGACGGCGGCGGGCAAATCCGGAACCCGCAGGCAAACATGGTGCAGGCCTTCGCCACGCTTGGCGATGAACTTTGCGATCGTCGAATCCTCCGAGGTCGCCTCTAACAGCTCCAACCGGCTCTCACCTACCGGAACCATCACCAGCCGCACCTGCTCCTGCTCCACCGTTTCTTCCGAAGACACGCTCAGGCCCAGTTTCTGGTAGATCGACTTCGCCGCCGCCAGCGACTTCACCGCGATGCCGAGATGATCGATCTGAAACATCAGCGTTTCCCCACCTTGGCCGCGATCTCCTCCACCAGAGTATAGGGATCGCGTTTGTGCTCGGCCACTTCCGCCGCCAGCCGCGCCAGGTTGCCGTCTCCGAGTTGGGTGCGGGCTTTCTCCAGCATGACATCGCGCAGCATCTCGATCAGGCGCTCCTGCCAGTTCTCGACGCTTTTGTTCAATGCCAGATTTCCCTCCCGCAGATACGCCTCATAGTCCGCGATGGCCGCGGCCAATTCCTTCACGCCCGTTCCTTCGCTGGCACACGTCTTCACGATCGGAGGCGTCCAGCCATCGTGGCGGATGGCCAGCGACTGTAGCGTGCGGATTTCGCGCTCCACGTTCTCAGCGCCGTCGCGGTCGCTCTTGTTGATGACGAAGATGTCGGCAATCTCCATGATGCCGGCTTTAATAGTCTGCACATCATCGCCCATGCCCGGAACCAGTATCAAAATCGTGATATCGGCCAGGCGCACAATATCGACTTCATCCTGGCCCACTCCCACAGTCTCAATTATGATGAGGTCGCGCCCCGAAGCATCCAGCACCGTGGTCACATCGGCCGTGGTGCGCGCCAGCCCGCCCAGCGAACCGCGCGTCGCCATGCTGCGAATATAAATCCCCGGATCGGAGAAATGCTCCTGCATGCGGATGCGGTCGCCCAGAATCGCCCCGCCGGTATAGGGGCTGGTCGGATCCACCGCGATAATGCCCACGGTGCGCTTGTCTTTGTCATTCCCTCTGCGGTAGAAGCGAGCCAGTTGATCGACCAGCGTGCTCTTCCCCGCTCCCGGCGGCCCCGTCAGCCCGAGGACACGCGCCTTCCCGCTGTGCGGAAACAGCGCCTTCAGTAGTTCAGACCATCCCGGCGCGCGGTTTTCCACGGTCGAAATGGCGCGAGCCAAGGCGCGCACGTCGCCAGAACGCAACTGCTCAATCCATGTCTGGAGGTGTTGGTTCAAACGATCAGTGTAAAGCAGGGACGAACAAACTGAAACCATCGACGTTGTTGAAAGCTTCGACACCACTAAATTACCGACGTTCATTGCCCGGTGACCTGCTCCGAGGTAGATTGAAACTGACCGCAGGAGGCCGATCCGGGGTTGGAAACCACTTCGCAACCCGTGCCCGCTGCCTCCGAGCGAGGATCATGGCTGGGCTGGCTTCCGCTCGTTCTGTTGCCGCTGCTGGTCATTTGGTTTCGCGATCACATGCCTGCGTGGCTCTTCATGTGGTTGCTCGCGTTTGCGATCTTCGCTGGACTCAAATGGATTACGTGGTGGAAGGCTCGCAACCACGTTCCACACAGCTCAGGGCGTTCGGTCGCCTACCTGGCGGCTTGGCCCGGAATGGACGCTGAGGCCTTTCTGGATTCACGGCGGCGCGTTCCCACACCTGGATTCCGGGAGTGGAGCTGGGCGCTCTCGAAAACACTCTGGGGCGCTGTGCTTCTTTGGCAGATCGCTCGCAGAGTTCCAGAGCCACACGCCTTCGTCCGCGGCTGGGTCGGACTTTTCGGACTGATCTTTCTTCTTCATTTCGGCAGCTTCCACATGATTGCTCTGTTCTGGCAAACGCTTGGTATCGACGCGGCGCCAATCATGTCGAAGCCGCTCCTGGCAAAGACTTTGAGCGAGTTCTGGGGCAAGAGCTGGAACCTCGGTTTCCGACAACTCGCCTATGACTTGATCTTTCAGCCGCTGCACCGAAAGACCGGAGTAGCCGTCGCCAGTCTGCTGGTCTTCCTCGCCTCCGGCTTGATTCACGACCTGGTTATCTCGCTCCCGGCTCGCGGCGGATACGGACTGCCGACTGCCTACTTTATTCTGCAAGGCCTCGGCGTAACCCTGGAGCGATCCCGGGCAGGAAAGCGGCTTGGATTGCAGCATGGGATGCCTGCATGGCTCTTCATGTTCGTCGTCGCAGCGGCTCCGGCTTTTTGGCTTTTTCACCCTCCGTTCGTGCGGAATGTGATAATTCCGTTTATGCAGGCGATTCACGCCCTATGACGAACTCTCTGGCAGAGCGTCTTTTCGACCTCGACCTGTGGCTGGCTGGTGCCGGTCATTTCGTGATTCTGATTGCCAGCTCTCAAGTCCCGTCCCGTCTCCGCTGGAAGCAGGACCTGGCGCAACTTATGCCTTTCAACCGCAAGTTGCTGTGGGTGCAGAGTGGCTTTACCGTGTTAACCATCATCGCCTTTGGCACGCTGACGCTCGCACTGCACGACGAATTGCTCCGCGGCGACCGAGCCGCCCTGGGACTGACTTGCTTTATCGGCGCCTATTGGACGGCACGCGTTCTCGTGGACGCTTTCTACTTCTCCCACGAGGACTGGCCCAAAGGAAAGCAGTTCGTCATCGGACATTCCTTGCTGACGTGCCTGTTCGTGACGCTGGCCAGCAGCTACTGGGGATTGTTTATCTGGCAGGTGTGGTTAAGAACCAGAGGCTGAGAAGCTGGCGCGGCCTCCGTAGAGGATTTCGAACATGCGCCCGCGAATCGCAGTGTGAAACGAACCAAACCGCTCGAACACTTCGTCCCGAGTATCGAAGAAGCCCTCGTCAGCCAGCACGAATCTTGAGAGATCGAAATTGGAACAAGCGCACCCCGCGCCGCAGGTTTTCGCCATGAAATCAACTGGCGTGTGATCCACCGCATCGAAGATCGATTCTCCGTCGTTTCTGAATGCGTGCTCTGCTTTCTCAGCAAGCACCGCAGCCGGAGCGTAGAGCTCGTCGAAATCGACCCAGATCCCATCGACGAAGAACTGCGGCCAGACCAGCAGGATTCTGTTGGGTATGAAGGCTCGAAAGATACGGAAGCGCGGATACCAGAACCGCCCGCTGACCTGGAGTGCCCGCGATCTTGTTGGGACGCCACAGGCGCGGGACACGGCCTCCAGACAGGCCATGCGCTGGCTGCAGGAACCCCTCCCTCTGCGAAGAGTTCGAGAGGCCGGTTGAAGTTCGTCGAGACTGTAAACCGGCTTCACCGACTCGACAAGGGAACGGTGCGCTGCCTGAAGAAGTTGCCGGTCTTCACGCCGTTCGCCTCTCAGTCGCGTCGCAAGATCACAGATTGCCGGATTCTGATGATCGAGAATCGCTGTCGTTTTCAGGTTGGCCGGGTTGGGCATAAGTCGCAGCCGCAGACGAAGATATTGGCCTGACGCCCGCTAATCCTTCAATAACTGCCGGGCAATCACCAGTCTCTGGATCTCACTCGTCCCTTCGCCGATCGTACACAGCTTGACGTCGCGGTAATACTTCTCGGCGGGATAGTCTTTGATGAAGCCGTACCCGCCGTGAATCTGCACGCCTTCGTTGGCGCACCGCACGGCAACTTCGCTGGCGTAAAGTTTTGCCATCGAAGACTCCAGCGTAGTCTTCATGCCGGCGTCTTTCATCGACGCCGCCCGCATAGTGAGCAGCCGGGCCGCATCAATCTCGGTAGCCATGTCGGCCAGCTTCCACTGGATCGCCTGAAACTCCCCGATCGCCTTGCCGAATTGCCGGCGTTCCTTGGAATACTTCAGTGCGGCGTCGTATGCGCCCTGCGCCATGCCGAGCGAAAGAGCCGCAATCGAGATGCGGCCGCCATCCAGCACGCGCATGGCGTCGATGAAGCCATCGCCTTCCTTGCCCAGAAGATTCTCCGCCGGAATCACGCAATCTTCAAAGATCATCTCGGCCGTGTCGCTGGCCCGCAGCCCCAACTTGTTCTCTTTCTTGCCGGGTCGGAATCCCTTCGTGTCCTTCTCCACGATGAATGCCGAAAGCCCGTGCGTATTGGCGGCACGGTCGGTCACTGCGATCACTACAATCGCATCGGCATAGTGACCATTGGTGCAGAAAGTCTTCGTGCCGTTGAGGACCCAGTTGTTTCCACGGCGTTTCGCGGTCATGCGGGCGCTGCCCGCGTCCGATCCGGAAGAGGGCTCCGTCAGTCCCCATGCGCCGATGAATTCGCCGGTGGCAAGCTTGCTGATGTATTTCTTTTTCTGCGCCTCGCTGCCGGCGAGGAAAATGTGATTGGAACAGAGCGACGTGTGCGCCGCAACAATGATGCCCACCGAGCCATCCACTCGCGACAACTCTTCGATGGCAATCACATATTCCACGTAGCCCATGCCCGCGCCCGCGTACTCGGTGGGGAAAACCATGCCCAATAGCCCGAGCTTGCCCAGGTCCTTGATGATCGCCAGCGGAAATTCGCAGGCCTCGTCCCATTTCATGACGTTGGGCGCGATCTCGCGCTCGGCAAACTCGCGGACGCTTTTCTTCAAATGCTGCTGTTCTTCGCTCAGTTGAAAATCCAAGACTCCTCCACGGCTGCGGTTTTTTGATTAGAACATAGAGGCGGAGGGGGGAAAAGTTACCTCGGGCAGGGATAGGGGAAAATGCCGCCAGCCGCGTCATCCTTAGGGATTATGACCATGAAAGCCCGCGGTCCAACCGACCGGATGGTTTGCACAAGAGCCGGTTCCAGTCGATTTCTAGCTCCGGCTCGAGGATCAGCGAGCGATTTCATCCGCCAGAATGAATCGCTCGAACACTTCGTTGGAAAGCAGCCGCCCGCGCGCCGTCAAGCAGATGAAGTCTTCTCGCTGTTCCATCAGCCCGCACTCGACAAGCTCGGCAGTCGCGGCGAGAGCGTTCTCGACCGCGTTCTCACCAAATTTCGTGGACAGCTCCCCGAGGCTGACACCACGGTTCAACCGCAGCCCAAGGAAGAAACTTTCCTCCAACGCTGCCCTGCGCGAAACCGGGGTCCGTCCCAAAGCTGCCCCGCCCATGTATTGTTCCAGAGAATCCGCGGGCGCAAATCGCACCGCGTCGATGTCTGGAGTAGCAGAAGCCAGCATCGAGTGCGCGTCTACACCAAAACCGAAATAAGGCTGCCGGGTCCAATACTTTAGATTGTGGCGCGACTCGAAACCCTCGCGCGCAAAGTTGGAAATCTCGTACTGCGCAATCCCCGCCGCCGCCAGCTGCCCACAGGCCCCGACATAGAAATCCGCCATGGTTTCTTCATCCGGGACAAAGTGCGCATGGTAGCGAGTGCTTCCGGCCATGAGTTCGCGCCCCAGCCGCGAATCTTCATCCACCTCGAGCATGTAGACGCTCACATGCCCCGCGCCGGTTGCAATGGCTTCCGCCACAGAGAATTCCCAACTCTCAGGTGTCTGGTGCGGCAGCCCCGCGATAAGATCGATGTTGATGTTCGTAATTCCCACAGCCCGAAACTGGGCGATATCGTCGAGCACGGTGGCGCGCTTGTGCAGGCGTCCCACCGCCGCCGCCTCCTGATCCACAAATGACTGCACCCCAAGACTCACGCGGTTCACCCCGCAGCGCAGCAGGCTCCCCATCGTGGCCGGGGTAAGCGTGCCGGGAGCGCACTCAACCGTGACCTCCGCATCGGGACTCACGTCAAAACTCCGCCGCGCCGCGCCGAAGATTCGCTCCAGTTGCGAGGTCTCAAGCACCGTAGGAGTGCCCCCGCCCAGATAGATGGAATCCACCGCCCGCTCCGTCTGGCCGCCCATCTCCGCCCCAACCTGCGGCGCCTTCTCAATATCGGCACAAACCCCATCCACATAGCGTTCAAACACCGCCCGCGAGAACACGTCGGAGGCAAAGTTGCAGTAACTGCACTTCGTCCGGCAAAAGGGCACCGAAATGTAAACCCCCAGCGGCATGCAAGACTATTATCCCATCTGCATCCCGTCTGCCCGACGGCAAACCTTTTCCATCCTCCGGACTGCCTCGGCCATCCATATTGAGGTACCCTGTTAGCAGCGCCGCCGGGCGCCGTTTCACCACCGATCGCCAAGAAACCGATGGCTCAGGAAGAAGAAGTATTAGGCAAAGCCTATGACAGCCGCCTGATGGCGCGGCTGCTCAAGTATTTGCGCCCTTATCGCTGGCAGGTAGCGATTGCCCTAGCGTCGATTGTCCTGAAGTCCTTCGCCGACGTGCTCGGCCCATATCTCGCCAAGGTGGCGATCGATCGCTACCTGGCCCCAGTCAAGGGAGCGTCCTCCGGCATATGGAGTTGGCTCAGCCAACGCCCCGTTACCGGCATCGCGCAGATCGCGGCCATCTATGTTGGACTGCTGGTCTTCAGCTTCTTGCTCGAGTTCCTGCAAACCTACTACATGCAGTGGACCGGACAGAAAGTGATGTTCGACCTTCGCCGCCAGATCTTCCGCCATCTGCAGCGCCTGCATGTCGCCTTCTTCGATAAGAACCCCGTCGGCCGCCTGGTGACGCGCGTCACCACCGACGTAGACGCCTTGAATGAGATGTTCACCTCGGGCGTGGTCTCCATCTTCGAAGATCTGTTCGTGCTGTTTGGCATCCTCGGCGTCATGTTGTGCATGAACTGGAAGCTGGCGCTGATCACCTTTGCCGTGCTTCCCTTTATCGTTTATTCCACCAAGATTTTTCGCGATCGGGTGCGCGATTCCTACCGCCGCATCCGCATCGCTATCGCCCGCATCAACTCCTACCTGCAGGAGCATGTCAGCGGGATGGTCGTGCTGCAGCTCTTCAATCGCGAACGCAAAGCCTACAACCGCTTCTCGGAAATCAATCGCAGCCACATGGACGCGTTCAAAGACGCGATCATGGCCTATTCGGTCTACTATCCCGCGGTCGAAATTCTCTCCGCCATCGCGATTGCCTGCGTAATCTGGTTCGGCGGCGGCGACGTGATGCGAAGTGTTCACGTGACCAGCGTTGCCGTGAGTTTCAGCGGCAAGACACTGCTGGCATTCAGCCTGGTGCCCGGGGTGGCATCGCTCGGCGTGCTGGTGGCCTTCATCATGTACGCTCTGCGCTTCTTCCGCCCGATCATGGATTTCAGCGAGAAATACAACATCCTGCAATCGGCCATGGCCGCCAGCGAACGCATCTTCAAGCTACTCGATACACCGGTGCAGGTGGTTTCGCCCGCGCTAGCCAAACATCCCGAGGGCCCCGGCCGCATAGAATTCGACCAAGTATGGTTCGCCTACCGTGAAGCGCCAGAGGAAACAGAAGCCCGTGTGGGGACGGGCACTCCTGCCCGTCCCCGACCCGCAGGGTCGGCAGCCCCCTCCCCAGACTGGGTTCTCCGCGACGTAACCTTCGCCATTGAACCCGGCGAAACCGTAGCCATCGTCGGCCACACCGGCGCCGGCAAGACCACGCTAATCTCGCTCCTGCTGCGTTTCTACGATGTCCAGAAAGGCGCCGTCCGAATCGACGGCGTAGACGTCAAAGACATGGATCTAGCCGAGCTGCGCAGAGGCTTCGGCGTAGTCCTGCAAGATCCATTCCTGTTCAGCGGTACCATCGGCGGAAACATCCGGCTAGGCACCAAGCGCATCCAGGACGCCGACGTCGAGCAAGCCGCCGAAGACGTGAACCTCGCCGACTTCATCCGCGGCCTGCCGAAAGGCTTCAACGAGGAAGTCCGCGAACGCGGCTCCACTCTTTCCACCGGCCAGAAACAGCTCATCTCGTTCGCCCGCGCCCTGGCCCATGAACCGAAAATCCTGATTCTCGACGAAGCCACCTCCAGCGTCGACACCGAAACCGAATTCCGAGTGCGCGACGCGCTCAGCCACATGGTTGAGGGACGCACGTCCCTGATCATCGCCCACCGGCTCTCCACGGTGCAGCGCGCCGACAAAATCATCGTCATGCACAAAGGCCAGGTCCGCGAAATGGGCACGCATCAGCAACTCCTAGCCCAGCGCGGGATTTACTTCAAGCTCTACCAACTGCAATACAAAGATCAGGAACTAAATGTGGGGCATGTGGAGCGGGCGCCCTCGCCCGCGAATGCGGAAGTCACCGCCAGAGCGGATGACTAAATTCAGGTTCAACAAGTCCTCCTAAAACTGACAAGGAGTAAAAGCTAATGTCCCAGTCGGAGAGAGTCATAAGCACGGAGATTCATGGACTCGACCTTTGCCTCCAGGGGCATGAGCTTAAGCTGCTAAAGCACGGAGAGAACGTAATTTCTCCCATCGCTCTCGACCAGGCAGAAGCGGAAAGACTCCGCATAGAACTTGCCAAGGTACAGCTTTGGGAATGGAACCAGTTCGCCGAAGTCAAGAGGAAGGCGGAAAGACGGTACTCCCGCTATTTTCGATCTTGGCTTGTCATGGGGCTGGCTGTGTTAGCTGCGCACAGTGGCTACCCGGGCCATTGGATGGCGCTGTTAATGGCGCTAATTTCGGCCGCGATGTGGCGGTGGGTTCGCTTCCGCGAAGATCAGGGAACAAGGGCAGCTCAGGAGGAACGGGGAACGTTCTTTCCGGATTGGACCTATTTTCGCAGGCGATTCGACGAATCTCCCATGGTCGCAGTGGTTGGCCCGTATCCACCTCGGGGCGTGGGTTAGATAACTACTAACGAATCTCCTCGTACAATGCTCTTTTGCGAATCCTGATCTCAGCCGGCGAAGCTTCCGGAGAAATGTCCGGCGCGCAGCTCATCAACCTTTCAGTCCGATCCCAGGTACTTGCTGCGCAAACCTGCCGCCGCCACGCAGAGGTCTGAAAACACACGCGCCGTGAATATCGACTGCGCCCCCGCATTCTTCAAAATTCCCGGACAGTCCCGGCGCAGTTCGCGATACATCTTCATCATTTGGGGAACCGTAGGTTGCGTTCCCCGAGACACAAACGCGTTGCAGACTTCCCTCATCACACCGCCCACAGTTCCCCCGTGAATGTAGGGATCGGTTCCGTCCAAGTCGCTCAAAGACTTATTCAAACGACGCCTCACGGACTCGAAAACAAACCATTTATGCCGCGGATTTGCTTGAGCCCAGGCCACTGCCAGACCGAGTTCAAAGGGCATGTTGAAACGAGGCGTGCGGGGAGCATGGCGATCCAGTTGCACTCGTGAGAGATCGTGAATCGAATAGGCGCAACTTTCGATGAGACTAGCGATCCGGTCGAGTCGCCGATTGCCCGTGATTCCGAGCGTGGCTTGCGGCAGGAAGCTTATGGCGCTCAGCGCTGCGATGTAGGCGAGATACAGCCGGGTGAACTGCGGGTCGTACGGGATGTTGAGAAAAACGGCTTCTTTGGTTTTTGGCATGGCGACAGAACGGTCACCAGGGCCCTGAATCGTGAGAATCTGCTACCTCGTCGACGTCTTCGCTCTGCGGGATGATGTCTTTCCCATCCGGGCCTGCCTCTTGGGGGATGCCGCGCTGATCATTCGTCCGTCAAAATCGACACCGACCAGCGCAAGGATTTTCCGCGCTCTCGCTGGCGGAACTCCGAGGCGCTTTGCAGTCTCTCGTAGAGAGAGCGGCTTGAAATCGAGCTTTACGGGGCGTCGCATCGAATTTCCCCTCAACCGATATTTATTTTATCACGCTCATTCCGGCCACTCTTACGAGGAATGATTTTCCATCGAACTGTTTGCGGCGTGTTCTAGCCTTACAATGCTCTCTTGCGAATCCTGATCTCAGCCGGCGAAGCTTCCGGAGAAATGTATGGCGCGCAGCTCATCGAAGCCCTGCACCGCCGCGACCCGCAGCTCCAATTCTTCGGCGTCGGCGGAGACCGCATGCGCGCCGCCGGCTGCGACACGGTCGTCGATGCGAAAGATCTGTCGGTCGTTGGCATCACCGAAATTCTCAGCCATCTCCCGAAGATCTACGGCCTCTACCGTCGCCTGATCAAAGAAGCCGACAAGCGCAAACCCGAGCTCGCCATCGTGATCGATTCGCCCGCCTTCAACTGGCGCGTAGCACGGCAGATGAAGAAACGCGGCATTCCTGTGGTCTACTACGTCGCACCGCAATTCTGGGCCTGGCGCCAGGGACGCGTCCGCCTGCTTCGCAACTACGTCGACAAAGCGCTCGTGATCTTTCCCTTCGAAGAAAAGTTCTACCGCGACCGCGGAGTGGATGCAACCTTCGTCGGCAATCCCTTGGCCGACTTGCCCCACCCGGCAATCGACCGCACCGACTACGCCGCGCAATTTCATCTCGACCCGGCAAACCACTGGATCACGCTGATGCCCGGCAGCCGCGTCAAAGAAGTCCGCATGAACTTGCCGACGATCCTCGAAGCGGCCGCGCAACTCGGAAACGACTACGAATTCCTGCTCCCGGTAGCACCCACGCTCGACCGTGCCTTCCTGCAAAGCCTGATCGGTTCGCAAAGCATCACACTCGTCCCTGAATCCTTGCCCTCACTCTGGCACTCCCGCGCCGGCATCATCGCCAGCGGCACCGCCACGGTCGAAGCCGCCATGATGCGCACGCCATTCGTAATGGTCTACCGCGTCTCGTCGCTCACCTACCTGCTGGGCAAACCGCGGGTCAAAGTCCCACGCTTCGCCATGGTCAACCTGATCGCTGGGCGGCAAGTTGTCCCCGAACTCGTTCAGCACGACTTCACATCGCAAAATGTTGTCACCAACCTGCAGAAACTCCTCCCAGACGGCCCCGCCCGCGACCGCATGCTGGAGGGCTTGACCCAGGTAAAAGCGCTGCTGCACCCGCCGCAGAGCCGCACGGCAGACCCGGTTCCGCACCCGGCAGACCGCGCCGCGGAGATCATCCTGACCCTGGCGGATCGTGGTTCAGACTAAAAGCCAAGAGCCAAGAGCTAAAAGCTCCCCCCTAAACCTTGTGCTCCCAGCATCTTTTAGAGGAGAATCTTCATCATAGGGAAGTGGTAGGCCATTTCCGGGAGACTCTCCTTAATGCAGATTCGTCTTCGGCGCGCCCAGAGCGTCCTGTCGGGTTCGCTCGCGCTGCTGCTGGCTCTCGTCGCGATCCCCGCAAGGGCCGCCGAGAAGACCCACCTGCGCGTCGACGATTACCAGATCGAGGTCGAACTCACGCCTCATCTCCATCAGATTTCGGCGCGCGCCAAGGTCAAATTCACTGCTTTACAGGATCTCAGCGTCGCCGTCTTCGAACTGCATAATGACTTGCGCGTCACCCGGGTTCTCGACGACCAGAACCAGCCTCTATCCGCCGAGCGCGTCACCCAGGATTCGACGGTGCGCGTGCCGCTTCCCGCCGGCCTGGCCAAGGACTCCTCCACCACTCTAACCTTCGAATACGAAGGCCAGCTCGAGACCGCCGACGACGGCCCGGTTCCCGGACTCAAGCTGGCTTACGTTGGTGACGATACCAGCTACCTGCTCTACGCCGGACGCTGGTTCCCGGTCAGCGGCTACGGTCTCAACCGCTTCACCTCGACCATCAGCGTCACCGTCCCGGCTCACATGCTGGTGATCGGAAGCGGAAAATCCACGGTCGCGGACAATCCTCCGTCGAAGAAACCCAATACCAACGGTCTTCCCACCAAGACATTTACATTCGTCTATGCCAAGCCGAGCTTCCCCGGCACCATCGTTGCGGGCATCTTCCAGGAATATAAGAGCGACGAAGCCGGCATGGACTTGCACGTCTTCTTCAAACCCGACCACCAGAAGTTCGCTCCCGAATACACCACCACCGCAGTCCAGGAGTTCACCTACTACATCACTCTCTACGGCACGCCTCTGTCGCAGGAACTCAACGTCGTGGAACTGCCGGGCGACACGGTTCCCTACGCCTGGGCTCCGGAAATCGCCGGTCTGGCCGGCCCCTCCATCACCGAGAAGACGAACTACCGCCTGCTCGCCAACGCCATCGCCCATCAATGGTGGGGAGTGTCCGTAAGCCCCGCCACGAAGGACGATTGGTGGCTGGTTGACGGCTTCTCCCGTTATTCCGAGGCCATGTACGTCGAGAACGCCGCCGGCGCAGCGGGCCTTGAAGAAGTGGTGAAGGACATGTCGGTGGGCGCGCTGGCCTACGACACCGTCCCGCTCTCCAGCGCCAGCAAGCTTGATCCGTTCTCCACCGAGTTTCAGTCGCTGGTGACAGACAAGGGTGCGATGATCCTGCACATGCTGCGCTGGGTGCTGGGTGAGGACAAATACCTCAAGACCATGCGCGACTTTTCCGAAACCTACGCCGGCAAATCGGCTACCATGGACGACTTCCGCACTATCGCCGAGAAGTATTACGGCGACCAGCTCACCTGGTTCTTCTCCCAGTGGCTCGATTCCACCGGCGCCCCCGAATTCAAGGTGAAGTACACTACCTACCGCCTCGGCAGCAATAAGGGTTTCCGCGTCACCGGCGAAATTTCCCAGGATCTCGACCTGTTCCGTATGCCCGTCGACCTGCGCATCGACACCGACGGAAAAACAGAAGACAAGAAGCTCGAAGTGGTAGGCACCAACTCACCCTTTACCGTCGAAACTTTTGGACGCCCGCGGCGCATCGCCGTCGATCCCGACCACCACGTGCTCACTAACTCTTCCGATGTAAAGCTGCGTTCTTCCATTCTCCGAGGCATGGCGCTCCAGCAGCAGGGCGACCTGGCCGGCGCGCTCGCCGAGTTCAATAAAGCACTCGACCTCAACAAGAACAGTTCTCTTGCCCACTACCGCATTGCAGAAATCTTCTTCCAGCAAAGAAATTACCAATCTTCGGCCAATTCCTACCGTTCCTCCATTAATGGCGACGGGGATCCCCGTTGGACCGAAGTCTGGAGCCATGTCCAACTGGGCAAGATCTTCGACATCACCGGCCAGCGCGAACGCGCCATCAACGAATACCGGCAGGCCATCCAGACCAACGACGATACCTTCGGCGCCCTCGAAGAAGCGCGCAAGTACCTCCAGAAGGCCTTCGAACGGCCCAAGAACAAAGAGTAAGAGTTAAGGGTAAGGGTTTAAGTGTAAGAGACGTTCTTTGGGGTCAGTTCGAGAGCTTTGGCTTTCTTCCCTCGCGCCGTGCCAAGGTTCGGTCCGAATTTCAACGCAGATCCTCCCGAGGATCGCGTCACTTGTCCCTAATCCTCAGTTCCGGCTAACCTTTTTCGCCTTCCAGCGGTCTAAAGATGTAATCGCAGCAGGGAACTTCGCATGACCCGGCTGCGTATTACTGATCAGATCGTTGGGCAGGATTTGAGACCCCTTGCCTGAACGTTGCCCGGGACCCCCACGCACCTCCCCGGAGGCGTGGGGGCATAACAAATGCGAATACTTCTCGACATCATCCGCCAGTCGCTCTCCACGCTGTGGGCGCACAAGCTGCGCTCCTTCCTGACCATGTTCGGAATCGCCTGGGGCGTGGGCTCTCTGCTGCTTCTGGTAGGCCTGGGAGAAGGCTTCCGCAGCGGTCAGGAAAGGCAGCTCGCGTCACTGGGACAAAACATAATGTTCATGTTTCCGGGGCGTATCCCGGCCGTCGAGGGCAGCACGCAGTCCGGGCAAACTTACTACTTTACCTACGCGGACTATTCCGCCGTTCGCCAACAGGCGAAGTTCGTCGGCGCTCTGTCGCCGGTGCTGAATCGTGAGGATATCCGCGCCGTCAGCGACTACGGCTCGACCAACGGCCAGGTCTTCGGCGTAGCCTCCGACTACAACCAGATCCGCAACGTGCCCGTTAGTCCGGGGCGCTGGTTTAATGAACAGGACAACGCCGAGCGCCGCCGCGTCGCCGTCGTCGGCTGGGAGATGCTCAAGAACATGTTTCCCGGACGCCCCGCCGTGGGCTCCACGATTCTTCTGAACGGAATCGGTTTCGACGTGATCGGAGTGGTCGCCAAGGTTGGCCGTGATGGCAATAACGGCACCAATTCGCGCATCTTCATCCCCATCGAGACCATGCGCAACCTGTTTCGCCTGACCAAGGCGAATTCCGAAGACGCCATTTCTTTTATCAACTACCAGCCCATTCGCAAAGACCTCCACACCGAAGCTAAGAATGAGATTCACCAGATCATCGCCAGCCGTCACGGCTTCGATCCCAAACTGGAAGATGCCTTTGAAGACTGGGACACCATTGAAAACATGCAGCGCGTTGGCAAGATTTTCAATGCCATGGATTGGTTTCTGGGTGTAGTTGGCGTCGTGACCCTCGGTCTCGGCGCGATCGGTATCGTCAACATCATGCTGGTTTCGGTGAGTGAGCGCACCAAGGAAATCGGACTGCGCAAAGCTCTGGGCGCAACCCACCGAAACATTCTGACGCAATTCTTTGTTGAGGGAGCTTTCCTGACCGCCTTCAGTGGCGGCATAGGGCTCGGTCTGGCGACGGCCTTTGTCACGTTGCTGGCGATGTTGCCGGCGCCCGAGGGGTTCGACACACCGCGAATCATTCCCGCGTCCGCGCTTGCGGCCATCGTTTCGCTCGGAATCGCCGGAATTTCCGCCGGCCTCTATCCCGCACGCAAAGCCGCGCTGATGGAGCCAGTAGAAGCGCTGAGGCAAGAGTGATGCCACTACGCTGTCTTCCCGAGCGAAGCGAGGGATCTTGGTATTTGCCGGCCCGGGCAACAACGATGGCGCAAGCAAGAACCAAGATCCCTCGCTCTGCTCGGGATGACAAGGGGATCGGTCGGATGCAGAAGCCAGCAGCCAGCAGCTAAAAGCCAGGAGCAGCACTTCATGATCGTCGATCTCGCCAATCAAGCCTACAACGCGCTTCGCCACAATCGCCGCCGCAGCGTGCTGACCATGCTGGGCATGGCCTGGGGAATCGCCACGGTCGTGCTCTTGCTGGCCTATGGATCGGGTTTCGAACGCGGCCTCTGGGTTGCGTTTCGCTCTTTCGGAACGAATCTGGTCTTCATCTTCCCCGGCCGCACCGAGCTGCAGGCAGGAGGAACCAAGGCTGGCGCCGAGGTGAAGTTGACCGCCGACGACCTGGACTACATCCGCGACGAGGTGCCCCTGCTCAAGCATGTTTCTCCCGAAGTCGCCAAGCAGAGTCTCGTGGCCTACGGCACTCGCAGCGCTACCTACGGCGTCAGCGGCGTCTACGCTTCCTATGGCCGCATGCGGCGCCTGGACGCTGCTGAAGGCAGCTTTTTCAGCGAATCCGACGACTTCACCCACACCCGCGTGGCCATCATCGGATCGGACATAAGAAAAAAGCTTTTCTCCGGCCAGAATGCCTTGGGCGAAAGCATCCGCCTCGACGGTATTTCTTACCAGGTGATCGGCGTGCTCCGCCACCAGGTGCAGAACGGCGACGACAACATCAATGCCCACGTCTACGTTCCCTTCAGCGCCATGAGCGACCTGACCAAAACTTACTACCTGAATTCCATCGTGATGGAATACGAAGGCGACCACGCCAAGATCGTGACGGCCGTGCGCAATTCGATGGCATTCCATCACAATTTCGATCCCAAGGATCAACGCGCGATCTTCGTCTTCGACGTTTTTGCTGACCTGCTCGATCTCCAGGTCATCAGCACCGGCATCAAGATCCTGCTCGGCTTCATCGGTTTGCTGACCCTGGGCATCGGCGGCGTAGGCCTGATGAACATCATGCTGGTCTCGGTAACCCAGCGCACCCGCGAGATCGGCGTGGAAAAGGCGTTGGGCGCGCATCGCTGGCACATCCTGTTCCAGTTCCTCACCGAAGCCCTGGCCATCACGGCTCTGGGAGGCCTGCTGGGCGTGGTGCTGGCGTATCTGGTTTCCTGGAGCGTCGGTTCACTCACGCTGTGGAGCGCCTTTCAGGAGAACGCCAGCGAAGGCGACATTCACCTCTATATCGACTCCGCGACCCTGATCTGGTCGACCGCGATCCTCAGCTTCGTAGGCATCATCAGCGGTATGCTTCCGGCGATCAAGGCCGCCAGGCTGAATCCTATCGAAGCTCTACGCTACGAGTAAACGCCTGTCCTCTTTGGACTGTCATCCGGAGTGGAGTTGTTGCTCCGCGAAGCGAAGAACAACACAGTCGAAGGATCTCACTCCGCTGTGCCACCGCCAGCGTCTCCCGCCCATCGCGATTCATCCTGCTTTACAATCCCCCTGTGCCCGAAACCGCCACCACACGCCTCGATCGAGTCCTCGCCCAGCTGCGCCTCTACGAGCATCCCCTGCTGAACTTTTCCGCGCGCTCGAAGGGCGAAGGCGTAGAAGTCATCATCCAATTCAAAGATGCATCCATCCCCGTGCACACTTATTATTTCGACTTCCATCCCCGCGACCTCGACCATCCGCAGTTCGAATGGACCTTCCAGCGCCAGCTTTACGACGCCCTGCACGACTACTTCGTAGAAATGTTCATCCGCACACCGCAAGACCGCGCCGATCGCCGCCGGAAGGAACTGTGAACCTCTTGCGCCAGGAGATCGAAGAGGAAATCCGCAAGTATGGCCCCATTCCCTTCTCGCGCTACATGGAACTCTGCCTCTACGATCCCGAGCATGGGTATTATTCGCGAAACGCGGAGCAGTTCGGCAAGGCTGGCGATTTCTACACCTCAAGCGACGTCCACGCCGTCTTCGGCCGTCTTCTAGCCCGCCAGTTTGACGAAATATGGCGCACTCTCGGCTCACCGCAGAACATCGAACTGGTTGAACTTGGCCCTGGGCGCGGCTTGTTCGCGCAGGACATGCTCGACTGGTCGGAAAAGAGGTTCCCCGAGTTCTTCCGCGCGATGCATTACGTCCTGATCGAGAATTCGCACGTCTTGTGCCAGCGAATCAAAGAAACTCTGGGACATCATTTTGCGTCCGGAAAGGCCGAACTCACTGCGCTCGATCCCTTGAAGATCGGTGAAAGGCATCCGCCCACGCCGGCCATCATTTTCGCCAACGAATTCTTCGACGCCCTGCCCGTCGAAATACTCAGCCCGAAAGGTTCCCTCCGCATCGGCACCCGGGACGGCCACTTCATCGAAACCTGGACGCAGCCTTCCCCCAAGGAACTGGAGTTCCTCGACCGCTACTCAGTTCATCCGGAGCCAGACGAGCGCGTCGAAGCGCCTCTGGCTGCGCAGCAATCCATGGATCGCATCGCCGCCAGCATCCAGCAGGGATTCATCCTCGCCATCGACTACGGCTACACTCGCGAAGAGCAGCTAGCGGGGCGCCATCGCGGAACGTTGAAAACTATTCGTCAGCACTCGGTCAGTGCCAATCCCTACGAAGCCCCCGGCGAACAAGACATTACCGCGGACGTCAACTTCACTGCGCTCGCCGCCGTTGCCGAAAAACATGGCATGCAAACCCACAAACTCGTCACCCAATCCCAATTCCTCATGGGCATCGGCGAAGCCAACCAGTTCGCCGACGCCTTCGAAGAATGCCGCCTGCCACAGGAGCGCGCGAAAGTCGCGCTGCAACTCAAGCATCTGGTAACGCCCGCAGGCATGGGTGAGAGCTTTCAAGTTTTGATTGCAACCAAGGGAGTCGAGCGGGAAGGGATCGAGTCTCTATCGGGTCTGAACTTTGGCCGCAAGCGCTAAGCCAATCCATCTGGAGACAGCCACCTCGGCTGTCCCGCCTGGGCGAAGCCTGGCGGTGTGTGCCCGAAATTGAAGCCAAATGCTATTGTGAAGACGACGCCAGCGAATCCTTTTTCGCCGCAACCTCGGGATACTCATACACCCCGCGCCCTGATTTCCGCCCCAGCCGCCCAGCCTTCACGTACTGCACCAGCAGCGGCGCTGGACGATATTTCTCTCCCAGAGATTTGTACAGGTACTCCAGAATGTTCAGTCGCGTATCCAGGCCCACCAGATCGACCAGTTCGAATGGCCCCATGGGATGGTTCAGCCCCAGCTTCAGTGCTTTATCAATGTCCGCTGCCGAAGCAATCCCCTCCTGCAGCATATAGAACGCTTCATTCCCGATCATCGCGTTAATTCGGCTGGTGATGAATCCCGGTGCTTCCTTGATCACAACGACTTCCTTCTTCATCCGCTTCCCCACTTCGACGACGGTCGAGAGCGTATCCTCGTCAGTTTCCAACGCCCGCACCACTTCGAGCAGCTTCATCTTGTGCACGGGATTGAAGAAGTGCATGCCCACGCACTTCTTGGCGCGGTAGGTCACGCTCGCGATTTCCGTAATGCTAAGAGAGGACGTATTGGACGCCAGAATCGTCGTCGGGCGGCAGATCTTGTCGAGCAAAGTGAAGATCTCAATCTTCGACTCCATCTCTTCCGGCACGGCCTCAATCACCAAATCAGCCTCGCGCGCCGCCTCTTCCACCGAGCCCGCGTATTCCAGTCGCTGAAAAGCCGCGTCGGCATCCGACGCCGGCACTTTCCCCAACTCAACCGCCTTATCGAGATTGGCCCGGATTTCGCTTTCGGCCCGACGCAGCGCCGCCGGCAGCAGATCTTCCAAAATAGTGCGGTAGCCGCCAATCGCCGCGGCATGCGCAATGCCGCGGCCCATAATGCCGGCGCCGATCACCGCGACGGCTTTAACTTGCGCCACTACGGACCCACCTTTTCCAGATCGGCGATCGCCGCATTGATCGCGCCCCCAGCGGCACGCAGATACTCCGCCAGGCGCTGCCGCTCCTCGGTGGTCATGTTGGGAATATAAATGCAGATACGGCGCAACGTGGTCGTGATATCGTCCACGTAATTCATCGCTCGGATCAATTCACCAGTTACTGGCATGAGTGCTCCTGTACTTTGTCAGCTTTTCCGGCTGACTCTGACGGCTCTCTGCCCGTTCCCCTATCAAGCGCAACGTCGCGAGCCGGACTTCTTATTCTGGACGCGTCGGCGGATTTAGTAAAGGCGGCCGGCCTCGGTCATCGCACTGTGAAACTCCCAATCCAGCCATTTCCCTTCTCGTTCGTTAACAATCACTTAACTCCGAACGCCTATAATCTCTATTGATTCTTTTAATGGGCCCTCCGAGTTCACCGCGAATCTAAAGCTATATGGCAGATAAGCCCTTAAAACGCTATATTTTCGCGAGCGACTTCGATCAGACGCTCACGTTTAACGATTCCGGCTACGTGCTCGCCGAGTTGGTTGGCATTCCCACCGCGGAGTTCGAGCGCAAGGCCAAGGGCATGGCGAAGATCAACCTGGTGCAGCAGGGAGCCGAGCTCGCCTACTTACTGCTCCACGACCCCGAGTTCAAAGCCAAAGTCCGGAAAGAGCATCTCCACGAGGTAGGCAAACGCATTCGGCTCAAAGGCGACATCAAACTGCTTTACCAGATCCTCGAGACCGGCGTGGATGGCCACTTCTTCGACTTCTACGTTCTCTCCGCCGCCCCCGTCGAGGTGATCCACTCTGCCCTCGAAGGTATCGTCCCGGCGGATCACATTTTCGGCACTGAGTTCCGTTACAAGCCTTCCGGTGAGATCGACTCCATCATTCGCGCCACTGCGGGCTACGGCAAGGTCGCGGTCCTCAAGCAGTTGCTGGTCCAGCATGTGACCGGCCCTGATCACGTCATCTATACCGGAGATGGCAGCTCCGACATTCACGTCATGCTGGAAGTCAACGCGCGCGACGGCCTCACCATCGCGGTCTCGGAGTCGCCTCACGTTTCACAAATCGCCAAGCGCACCGTCCTTAGCACCAGTGCCTTCGCCGTGTTGGCGCCCATTCTCGAAGAGGTCGCCGGATGGGAACGCGCCCGCATTCGCAGCTTCTTCGAAGCCAATGGCATGCTCATTCAGGAGTGGGAGCGCGTTCGCACCGACTGGCTGACGGTGCGGCCGGCCATCACCGAGCCTTCAGAACCGGTGAGCGCGGCGTGATGCCATCCACTCTAATGCGTGAACACTTGCTGACAATTCCATGCTCCGCGATAAGAGCCTGATTCCGCTCTCTCACCAACACCAGCAGGCGTTGGCCCTATGTGTGCGCATTGATCGTGCCCAGCCCATCGCCGTCGCGGACCTGCAAGCCTGGCAATCAGAAATCGATCAGCATTTCGAACGGGACATCAAAATCCATTTCTCTGCCGAAGAACAAGTGCTGTTCCCCGCCGCTCGCCAGTCTCCAGAACTAGTTCCGCTCGTGGAAGAGCTAATCGCCGATCACGCCGCGCTGCGGGAGTCGTTTTCCCAAGCCAAGGCAAAACGCATGTCCACGGAAAGCCTGCCCGCTTTCGCCCAACATCTTTCCAGCCATATCCGCAAAGAAGAACGTCAACTCTTCGAGCGCCTTCAACAGTTGATGACTCCCGAAGAACTCTCGGCTCTGGGAAAGCAGTTGGAAGCTGCCCTCATAGACTCCGCGCAATCCTGCATCCTGCCCAACGAGGCAACCAAGCTAAGGCCGAAGAAGTAAGCCGCGCGGAACCTTTTCTTTTACGTCTCCAACCGGAAGCGAGTCTCCGCCAGCCCATAGAGTTTGCGCCACACCAGCCGGTTAACCGTCACCACGGTTGCCGCCATCATCATGGTCGCGGCCAGCAGCAAATGAAAATCCCCCCTATCCGTAGCCTGGCTAATGGTCGCACCCAGCCCCGTCGTGGTATAAATCTGCCCTTTGAAATGAAAATACTCGGCGACGATGCTCGCGTTCCAGGCTCCGCCAGAAGCCGTCACCAGCCCGGTGACGAGATAGGGAAAAATTCCCGGCAGGATCAGTTTCTTCCAGCGCTCCACGCCCCGCAGCCGAAACACCGAGCAGCATTCCTTTAAGTCAGTCGGGATCGCCATCGCACCCGCGATCACGTTGAACAGCACATACCACTGTGTACCCAGCAACAGCACGACGATCGACGCCAGCCCAAGTCCGCCTCCCAGCCGAATCAGCACCAGCAGGATTACGGGCAGCAACGCGGTCGCCGGAACCGAAGCTGCTATCTGCGCCAGCGGTTGTGCGATGCGGGCCAGTCGAGGATTCAAACCGATCGCCACTCCCGCCGGAATCGTCCATAGCGCCCCCAACAGCAAAGCAAGATTCACTCGCAGGAAAGTTGCGCCTAGCCCGAGGGCGGTCTCATGCAGTTCGGCTTTCTGCAGGCCGCTAAGAATAATCGCCACCCGAACCACGCCGTAGCCAATGCCAGCCAGCGCCAGCACCGCCAACCCACGCAGCAGCCAGTCCCGCCACGGAGCCGCAACTTCCTCCCGACTCTCTTCCCTATGCTTCCGGGCAAAATGCAGAAGCAGACGCTCCCCCAGCGGCCGCAAAGTCTTCTGCCGAATCCTGGCGAGAGCGCTGGAATGCTGCACCAGGTTGAGCACCCACGATCGTGGAGCGTCGGTGCTCTCCACCTGCTCAACTTTGAATTTCTCCGCCCATGCGATCACCGGCCGCCACACAAACTGATCCAGCAGCACGATCACGGCAACCATCGTGGCAACACCCCACAAGATCGAAGCCGTGTCGCCCGCGCTGGCTGCGGTTTGAAGATAGGAGCCCAGGCCGGGCAGGCGAAAATCACGCGGCCCCAGCACGAACATTTCACAAACCATCAGCGCAAACCATCCTCCGGCCACCGACATCATGGAATTCCACACCAACCCGATCGCCGAAAACGGCAGCTCCATCTGCGTGAACCGCTGCCACCAGCTGAAACGGTAGATCGTCGCCGCCTCCCGCATCTCGTTCGGAATGCTTTTCTGCGAGGCGTAAAAGCTGAATGCCATGTTCCATACCTGGCCCGTAAAAATCAGCAGGATTGCACCCAGTTCCACTCCCAGCTGCCGCCCCGGAAACAGCGCCACCATGGCCAGCATTACGGGAGGAAGAAAGCTCAACACGGGGATCGACTGCAGCACATCCAGCAGCGGGATCATGTAGCGCTCGGCGCGCGCGTTATACGCCGCCACATACCCGTACACCAGCGCGAATCCCAGGCTCAATGCGTAGGCGATGGTGATGCGCAACAGTGAATACCCCGCATAGGCCGGCAGCGCCCACAGGCTGCGCGAAATCTCCACCGAAGGCGTGAACGGTCCGAACCAGGATCGCCCGACCATCGCGACGCCATAAAACAGCGCAATCCCCGCGCCGAACATGATGACATCCGGCAGGTGCGAAACTTCGATCCTCGGCAGTTGCATCCACAGCCGGTAGGCCGAGAATCCCCGCAGGGTGATGCTCTTCTTCATGCGATGGCTTTTCCCCTCAACTGGAACGCTCGGTCAAGACTTTGGCGTAGGCGTCGAATCGTGGTTCTCAATAGTGGGCGCCACCGGCGCCGCGCCGGCCGGTGCGGGTTCGGTCTGCGTCGCTTCCGTTTGCAGCAGCCGTCCACTCTCACGGTCGTAATCGAAGATTTCCGCGTAGCGGCCCCAGTTCATGGCGGTGTCGAACTGCCGCTGTACTTCCTCCTCGGAGAAATGCTCGTCAAGAATATCGTGGAAAAACTCGTCGGCGATGGAGTGGTCTGACTTTCGCTTCAGAACGCTGTCGATCTGCCGCAAAATGGTTACGTGCTCCAGTGCCGCCTCACGAAACAAGACTTTGCGCTTCTGAATGTCGGCATCCGCGAACGCAACTCCCTGCCTCGAGAGTTGCACATCGCCCTCTTTTAACCACGCGAATCCCAGCAACTGGCAGGCTTCCAGAATAGGCAACAGATCCTCGACGTCCATCACCAGCTCTTCGCTGAGACGGAAAAGATCCTCGCGTCCTCCGCGATCGTGCAGCAGTTCGAGCAGGCCGGCAATTCCACCCACGCGTGCGTGCGGCAGAATCTGGTATTTGCTCGTCCTGACCGGAGCTTCCGTCCTCTTCAACCCTCCCCGCGGCACCACGATCTCCCCCGTGCTCTCCGGATCGGGCAGAGTATGTTCGACGTCCGGTTCCGTCATGATTTTGTAGATGTAATCCACCAGCTCCACAAAACGGCCCGACTTGCGCTCCCGGGGATGCGAAAGCCTCACATTGAAATCCGAGCGGATGCGCGCCGGGTTTCTTCCCAGCACGACGATACGGTCGGCCAGCATCACCGCCTCCTCGATGTTGTGTGTCACGATGAAGATGGCGCTGGTGGGCATTTTCTTGTTGAGCCAAAGCTCCAGCAGTTCGCCGCGCAGGTTTTCCGCCGTGAGTACGTCGAGAGCGGAAAACGGTTCGTCCATAAAAAGCACTTCGGGTTCGACAACCAAAGCGCGCGCAAAGCCCACACGCTGTTTCATGCCGCCGGAAAGCTCCTTGGGATACGCCGTTTCGAAACCATCAAGACCCACCGTGTCCAGCATCCGTAGCGCGCGTTTGCGGCGCTCCACGGCAGCCACGCCCCGCGCTTCCAGTGGCGCCTCCACATTCTCCAGCACCGTAAGCCAGGGAAACAGCGCGAAGCTCTGGAAGACGATCGCCACGTTGGGCGCTTCACCGCCCAGGGGCTTGCCGTGCCAGAACAGCGCTCCCGACGAAGGTTGCGAAAGACCGCTCAGAATGCGCAGCAAAGTCGATTTGCCGCAGCCGGACGCGCCCAACAGAGCAATGATTTTCCCCGGTTCGATGGAAAAATCCGTGAGCCCCACCACCTGAATGCGCGTCCCGTCCGGCTGGGGGTAGGACTTCTCGATCGCCCGCGCTTCGATAATGGGTTCGCTCGCCAAGAAAAAACTCTCCGTAACTTCTATACACGATCCAGCGTAAGCCGCAAAGCCTTTACACGTCTTTTAACATTGCTCGCCTCAGATTCTAGGCTGTGCCAATTGCCCGAGACCGAAGACGGAGGATCGAATGTTGAATAACCACGCTTTGCGCCGGCGCTGTTGCAGTAGAAATCGAGAACTGACGTCTCTGAAATGGCATATTGGGTCGAAAGAGCGTGATCTGCCCACCGGGAGGAACGCGTCGATGAGTGGCCGTCAGGCAGCGAAGTTTTCATCCGCCAGAATGGGAAAGGACTCAGGCAGCCGGTCTGTGACTTCGGCAAGGTGTGCAAGTTTCGCGGTCAATTCAGCCGTGAACTGCCCCGGGGCGAACCGCCACTTCCAGTTTCCTCCGTGCAGGCTGGGCGTGTTCATGCGAGCTTCGCTGCCCAGGCCCAGCACATCCTGCAGCGGGATAAGAGCAAACTCAGCCGCCGAGGTCTGCGCCCCCCGGATAAATGCCCAATGAATCCCGTCGTCGCAGCGGCCGAGATAGGCTTCCGCATTGCGCCGCTCATGGTCGGCCGCTCCAGACCGGAACCACCCCACCGTCGTGTCATTGTCATGCGTTCCCGTATAGATGACCTTGCCGGCGGAGCGATGCGGCAAATATATGTGAGCGCCCTCGTCGCCGAAACCAAATTGCAGCACCGCAATCCCCGGAATCTGCAGGCGCTCCCGCAGAGCATGCACCTCCGGCGTGATGTAGCCCAGATCCTCTGCGAAGAACGGCAATCCCCCAAGCGCCTCACGCACCTTCTGAAACAGGTCGTCTCGCGGCCCATCCACCCAGCGGCCGTTAATCGCGGTTGGTTCGCCCGCCGGAATCTCCCAGAACTGGTCGAACCCGCGAAAATGATCGAGCCGTATGTAGTCGCAGTGCCGCGTCGCCCAACGCAAGCGCTGCACCCACCATTCATATCCCTGCGCCTTCATCACATCCCAGCGGTAAAGAGGATTGCCCCAGCGCTGTCCGGTTTTGCTGAAGAAATCAGGCGGCACACCAGAGACCACTTCGGGCTCAAGATTCTCCTTCAGCCGAAAGAGTTCCTGGTGCATCCAGACGTCGGCGCTATCGTAGTTAACGAAGATGGCCACATCGCCCACAATGCGGATCGAGCGTTCCGAACAGTACCGCCGCAGCGCCTGCCACTGTTCGTAGAGGGCAAACTGCAAGGCACTGCGGATCTTCAGGTCGGCCGCCAACTCCTTGCGTGCCTGCTCCAGCGCGCCGGGTTCACGATGTGCCAATCCTGCCGGCCATTCATTCCAGCTCGCCAACTTCCGCTGCGCACGCAGCGCATCGAACAAAACGAAATCGTCGAGCCACCAAGAGTTCTCCGAGCAGAAACGCTCAAAGCGCTGCCCCGCGTTCTCCGGCGCGGAAGCAACAAAATTGCGGCCCGCTTCAAACAGCAGCGGCATCTTCGTGGCAAAGACGTGGTCATACTCGACCGCACCGGATCCGGTAGAGAGCGAAGAAAGCTTTGCTGGATCGATCCAGCCGTGCTCAGCCAGACGCTCCAGGCTGATCAGAAGTGGATTGCCGGCAAACGCCGAGGTGGAAGAATAGGGCGAATTGCCGTAACCCAGCGGACCCAGCGGAAGCACCTGCCAGAGTCCCTGGCGGGCAGAGGCGAGAGAGTCGACGAACTGATAAGCGGCCGGCCCGAAATCACCGATGCCGCCGCGCGAAGGCAGCGACGTGGGATGCAACAAAATGCCTGCGGTGCGCGGAAATGGCATGCAACTCAGTCACGACCTGGGACTATAAAGACACTATAAAAGACACTCTGAAGACACTCTGTCATCCCGAGCGAAGCGAGGGATCTTGGTTTTCTCCAGCACCATCGCCGTCGCCGCCGAGAGCCAAGATCCCTCGCTTCGCTCGGGATGACAGTCGATCTAGAGATACAGCACAGCAATAGCGGCTAAATTCCCGGTTCACTTCCCGCACGGGTCAGCGCCTTCATCTCGTCCTGGTTGATCTTGATCTTGCCCGACTTCTCCATCTGAGCGCGCAGGTTGGTCATAAACAGTCCGAAAAGCTCCTGCTGCTTCCCCTGCAACAGCATATCGCGAATCTGGTCGCGCTTGGCGGCGAAGTCCGCGTCCGTGGGAGCCTGCACCTCGATCACCGAAATCACCACTCCGTTGGTCCCGCTGTTGATCGGCCCGCTGATGTCTCCCGGCTTCATGCTGAATGCGACCGAAGCCTGTCCGGTCATGGAGCCGATATCGGGAACCTGCCCATCCGGCAATACGAAGTCGCTCGCTTTCACAGTGGCCCCCAACTCTTTCGCTGCCTTCTTCAGATCGTGTTCAGTCTTGGCTCGATCGGAAAGCTCCTGGGTTTTCTGTGACAGGAGAAGGTTCGTGCGCTCATTCTTGAATTCCTCCTCCACTCGAGCGCGTATTTCCTCGAACGCGGGCGTCGACGGCGGCTTCACTGCCAGCAACTGGAACACGGCAAAGCCCTGCGAGGTCGCAGCCATCTCCGGTGGCGATTTTTCCGCCCCCTTGAACACTGCGTCCATGAACTGGGGCGCCGGCCCCAATCCAGGCACCAGATCCCTGCGACTGAAGAAGTCCGAGGTCACAACCGACACGCCCTTGGCAGCCGCGGCAGCGTCCAGTCCCCGCGTCTTGGCCTGCTGCACAAAATCGTCCGCCTGCTTCTGCGCTGCCTCCTGCGTCTTCTGCTGCTTCAGGATGGGTTCGATCTCGCCTTTGACCTCGTCGAGCGTCTTCAAGTGCGCGTCCTGCTTATCATCCACGCGGATGATGTGGAAGCCATCGAGGGTCTTCACCACATCGCTGATCTTTCCCTTGGGAAGGGACGATGCAGCCTTTTCAAACTCAGCGCCCATTTGGCTCTTGCCAATCCAGCCTAGCGAACCGCCCACGTTGGCGCTTCCCGTGTCTTCCGAATATTTCTTGGCTACATCTTCGAACTTGGCTCCGTTCTTCAACTGTTTCAGCAGGTCTTCTGCGCGGTGCTGCGCCTCCGTAACGCCTTTCTCGTCGATCTTGCCATCCGATCCGGGCAGCGGCATTTTGATCCAGATGTGACTGACTTTAATTTGCTCCGGTGCGCGATACTGATCCCGATGCTGATTGTAATAAGCCTGCAAATCATCGTGCGTGACCTGTACTCCCGCCTGAACCTTCGCCGTGTCAAGTACCGCATATTTGATCTTGCGCTTCTCGGGAATGGAATTCGCGTAGTTCTTCTGGTGGCTGTCGTAAAAAGCCTTGAGCTCTTCTACGGTGGGATGAAGGCCTTTCTTGATGTCATCCTGCTTCAAGACGGCATATTCAAACTTCACCTTCGTATTCTGCTTGGCGAACTCCTGGCGGATGGCGGCATCGCTCACCGACGCACTGCCGGTGATCAGCGCCTGTAACTTGTTGACCAGAATCTCCTTGCCCACACTGTCTTCGAAAGTCGCGGGAGTAAGGTTGGCCCGCTGCAGCATAGACTCGTATTCCGCCTCGCCGATGAAGTTACCCCCTGGGAAAAAATACGCGGCGTAGTGGCCGTGCTGCAGTTCGTCCTTCACTTCCTCTGGCGTAGCCTTCAACCCCAGGTGCTGCGCTTCGGCCAGCAGCGCCCCCTTGTCAATCAATTGGTCGGCCGCTCGCGGAGTGTCTTGCTGGATCAGGAACTGCATCAGCATCGCCGCATTCTTGCCGTATTGCTGCGCCTGCTGTTCCGCCATCTGCCGGGCCGACTCCCTAACTTGCTCGACGGTAATATCCTCGCCATTCACCTTGGCCACAACGCCCTTGCCGGGCGCGCCCGTCAAATCACTACCTAAGCCGCCGGGGATCAGGGTGATGGCCATCGCCGCACAAATCAGCAGCAGTAGCCCGCTCAGAACAATCTTCTTGATCGGTCCTTCAGTTTGCAGAAATCGAATCATCTTCTTGTCACTCCGGAATCGTATGTGGAATCAATAATTATAAACCAACCAACCGCTGCCCTAAGGTCTTGTCATCCCAGTAGCACTCATCGCTGAGCGAAGCAAGAGCTTGCCCAGCAAAGCCGAAGGGAGCCTCGGCAACCTGTCGGCGCTGCCACAGGCGCCTTGCTTCCCCGCCCATGCGCAACTCCGCTATTGAAACGTATCAATAGACGTGTTATCCATCTTATTCCCGGACCAAGGTCCACGGAAGGCATCAGCATGCGTGTCCCAGCGGGCACGCAAGGGAGCAACGTGAATTCTAGAAAACATCCAGCTTTCCCCAGACATCTATTGGCGCAGTTGTTGCTGATTCTATTTCTCGGCTCGCAGTTCCTCCAGGCCGCGGACACCCCCGCTTCCAAAACAGCTGCTCCAGGCGCGGGCGTCGAGAAACTTATTCTCCACGACCATTGGACGCTGCAATCCTCCGCTAAAGTCGAGGCCAAGGGCGAGATCGTCTCCACCGCCGCCTTCGTTCCCAAGGGATGGCACGCCGCCACCGTCCCCGCCACGGTAGTCTCGGCGCTGGTGAACGATAAAACCCTCCCCGACCCGTTCTTCGCCACCAACCTCCGCCAGTTCGCCGGTGTGACGTACCCCATCGGCGGAAATTTCTCTAACATCGCCATGCAGCCCGACAGCCCCTACGCGGTCTCCTGGTGGTATCGCAAGCAGTTCGCGGCGCCCGCTTCCTACGCCGGAAAAACCGTCTGGCTGAATTTCAAAGGCATCAATTACCGCGCCAACGTATGGCTCAACGGAAAGCAGATTGCCAACTCCAATGACGTCGCAGGCGCCTGGCGCACCTATGAATTCAACGTCACCGAAGCCGTAAGACTAGGCCGCGAGAATGTTCTCGCGGTCCAAGTCTTCGCTCCCACCGAGAACGATCTCGCCATCACCTTCGTTGACTGGAATCCCGCTCCTCCCGACAAGAACATGGGCTTGTGGCGCGAAGTCTACCTCACCACCAGCGGCCCGGTGGCGCTGCGTTATCCCGCTGTTGTCTCTAAACTGAATTTGCCGACAAACGACTCCGCGCAACTCACCGTCACCACCCAACTCAGGAACGGCACCAGTCATCCGGTGAAGGGCAGGCTGAGAGGCCAGATTGGAAGCGTCGCATTCGAGCAGGAAGTCGAACTCGCCGCGAACGAAAACAAAGACGTCGCCTTCACTCCTGACCAGTTCCCTAAACTTGTCTTCTCCAATCCGCGGCTCTGGTGGCCGGCACAGATGGGCAAGCCGAATCTTTACCCGCTTACCTTGGCATTTGAGGTCAACGGCACAGCCAGCGATCGTTCCCAAACCGAATTCGGCATTCGCGAAGTAACTTCCGAAGTCAACGCCACCGGCGGACGCGCCTTCCACATCAACGGCAAGAACATCCTGATCCGCGGCGGCGGCTGGACTCCCGACATGATGCTGCGCGAGAGCTCGCAACGCCTGCACGATGAACTCCGCTACGTCAGCGATATGGGATTGAATACGGTCCGTCTCGAAGGCAAGCTCGAAACCCAGGAGTTCTACGATCTCGCCGACCACGAAGGAATTCTGGTCATGGCCGGCTGGTGCTGCTGCGACTTCTGGGAACGCTGGACGCGCTGGAAGCCACAGGATTTCGAAATCGCACAACAATCCCTGCGCGATCAGATTTACCGCCTGCGCAGCCATCCCAGCCTGGTGATGTGGCTGAACGGCAGCGATAATCCGCCCCCGCCCGATGTCGAGCAGATGTACCTCGACATCGAGAAGCAGCTTTTATGGCCTAATCCCGTAGTCTCCTCGGCCACCGGCAAGCCCACCACGGTTACCGGAGACAGCGGCGTCAAAATGACCGGGCCGTACGAGTACGTAGCTCCAAGCTATTGGGAACTGGACACTCCGCAAGGCCAGCCCAACCGCAAGCAATGCAATCCCGGCGGATGCGGCGGAGCCTACGGCTTCAACACCGAAACCAGCATGGGGCCTGCCGTCCCGCCCGTGGAAAGCATCCGCACCATGCTAGGTAAAGATCACCTCTGGCCGATCGACGACGTATGGAACTACCACGCCGGCGGCGGAGAATTCAAAACCATCCAGGTCTTCAGCGATGCGCTCGCCAACCGCTACGGCAAATCAGACAGCGTCGAAGACTTCGCCGCCAAGTCGCAAATGCAGACATACGAAGGCGTGCGCGCCATGTACGAAGCCTACAGCCGCAACAAATACGAGTCGACCGGCGTGATCCAGTGGATGCTCAACAATGCCTGGCCTTCCATGATCTGGCATCTTTACGACTATTATCTACGCCCCGGCGGCGGCTATTTCGGCGCCAAACGCGCCATGGAGGCACTGCACCCGGTGTACGGTTACGACGATCATTCCATCTGGGTGGTCAGCAGCCAGTATGAAGATGTCAAAGGCCTGAAGCTCACAACGAAGATTTACAACCTCGACATGACCGAGAAGTTCTCCCATCAAGATGCTCTCGACGCGCCCGCCGACAGCACCGCCAAAATCTTCACGCTCCCCGAAGTGGATGGCTTAAGCCCCGTGTACTTCGTAGCACTGCGGCTAGCGGACTCAACCGGCAAACTGGTCGGCTCCAACTTCTATTGGCTCTCCAAGAAACCCGAAACCCTCGACTGGGCAAGAACCAACTGGTGGATGACCCCAACCGACTCCTTTGCCGACTATACAGCGCTTGCACAACTTCCCAAGGTAAAGCTTAAAGTTACCAGCCGCACGGATCGCAAAGGTGAAGAGTCCATCACTCACGTGACGATAGAAAACCCCAGCACGAGTCTGGCCTTTTTCGTGAGATTGAAGGTTGACAAGGGCGCCAAAAGCGAAGAGATCTTGCCGGTAGTCTGGGAAGACAACTATCTCTCTCTACTCCCCGGCGAGAAGCGCGAAGTAACCGCCACCTACCGCACCAGCGAACTGGGAGCAGCCAAGCCGGCAGTGGAAGTGAAAGGCTGGAATGTCGAGTAAGCGCAGGCATCACAAGACAGTCCGTGTGGGGACAGCCTCCTCGGCTGTCCCGCCAAGCGCAGCCAGGCGGTTCCGTGTCATACCCAGCTGCAATTATTTCCACAACCTAATTTCGCCATGTGTGACCAATAACCTTGCCGTCCACAGGGCACTCCCGCTAACGTTGAAATCGTAAGGCCTGGATGTTGTGCCGTGCCTAGTCCTAGGAAACTCACGGCCCCCGCAACCTCCCCACGCGAGTGAGGGACAGAGGGACATCTGATCAGGGCGTTTAAGATAGGCTACCCTGGATAGCCCAGGGCTGGCGCCCGGTGTTGGTAGTGATCACTGCCATTGAAATCAGTAACTACGCAGGGTCGCAAACAAGAAGAAGCAAACAGAAAAGAGGCAAAAGCAGGCAAATTTATCCGATTAGCCGACTGCCAGATTGCAAGACCTCATCAAACATGTTGTGATACCGACAAAATATTCCCGTCGGGATCCTTGAACCACGCCACCTTGTCCCCGGTCGGTGCGGTCCAAATCCCAAGCTTGTCCTGCTCGAAAAACCCAAACCTCTCGAACTGAACGCCTTTCTGCTGCAGTTCCGCCGCCACCGTCTCGATGTCCGTGACCTGCCATCCCAAAATTGTGAATGGAGCGGGTGTAAACGGCGGCGGCACCTTCGCCACCCGCACCTTGATTCCATTCGCATCCAGCACCAGCGCAAACCCGTCATCTTTCACAAAGCGCAGCCCCAGCACGCCCTCGTAAAAGGCCCGTGCCTTCTCCGAGTCCTTGGTGGGAACGAAAGCAATAATGTCGATCGAGCCTAACATCCATGTCTCCTTGTCGATGGCGTCGCAGCACTGCCTATTCTTCTGGCGGCAGCTCGAAATCAATCAGGTTTCCACGGAAGCCTTTCGTCTTGATCGCACCGAAGGCGATTCCCACTCCCATCCAGATTGCACCCACAATCTTCGCCGGCCGGCTCAGATTGAGCCACAGCAGCAGGCAGATCAGGAACCCGGCCAGTGGCGGAATGAAGTTCATGATCTTCTTTTTGTCTGCCCGCACGAAGTAACGCACGAAGGCCGCCAGATTCACGCCCATGAATGCGATCAGGGCTCCAAAGTTGAGCATTTCCGCTCCCAGACCGTAGCTGACCACAAACGCTCCTATCAACGCGATCGCGCCCACAAAGATCACGTTGTTGCGGGGCACGCGTCTTTTGGGGTCAACCACGCCGAAGAAGGACTGGGGCAGCGCCTTGCTGCGTCCCATGCCATAGAGCAGACGCGCTGCGCCCAACTGCGCCCCCATGCCGGAGCCGAAGTTTGCCACCAGCAGCGTGAAGCCTACGATGCCGAACAGCGGAGCCCAGACCCTTCCCGCAACAAAGGTGAATGCAGTGTCCACGTTCGGAAACGGCTGGGTCGCAGGCCAAATGAGCTGTCCGGCGTAGACCTCGACGGCCGAAAGAATCCCAATCACCAGGCAGGTCAGCACTGTAGCCAGCAGGATATTGCGCCGCGGATTTTCCGCCTCCTCCGAAAGTGTCGAGATACCGTCAAATCCGATGTAGGTGAGTACCGCGATGGATGTGCCTCCCAGTACGGCCTTCATATTCCACAGAGCGGGGTCGTAGAAAGGCCGCATGAAGAAAGCGGGTTCGTTGTGGGGATGCCCCCAGATATAATGCGCCGCCGCCAGAAAAAATATGACGATCACCGCTCCCATGCCCGCCGCCAGTCCCGTGTTCACCCGCGCCGATGTCTTCACCCCTTGGATGTTCAATCCGGTAAAAACAGCCGCAAAGAAAACGGCCCACGCCCAATAGGGAAGGCTTTCGATAACCGGTGTCCCGCGGGCGAAGTCACGCGAGATCTGGCTGCACCAGATGATGCAAATCATCGGGTTGAGCATGTAATCCATCACCATGCTCCAACCCGTGACGTAGCCGAGCGCAGGATTGATCTCCTGGCCCACGTAGGTGAACGCTGAGCCCGCGCTGGGATACGCCCGCGCCATTTTGCCATAGCTGATCGCCGTGAACAGCATGGCCACCATGGCGATGAGGATCGTGGTGACCACATGACCGTGGCCGCGATCGCTGAGCACGCCGAATACCGACATGGGTGCGACCGGCTGAATCACGATGACGCCGTAAAGGATCAAATCCCAAAGCGTGAGAGTACGGCGCAAGCGCGGTGCGGACGACACAGATACAGCGGGAGTGGTTTCCATGGGTCCGCCTATTGAATTATGCGGAGCGTGAGAATGTCAATGTTAAAACGATTCTCTATCCTTGTATCCGTGGACCTCATTTCGCGTAGTCGAACCAGTACCCAGGCTGCTCGTTTCCTGACATGTGCCGCGTGTTGTATTCGAGAAGATAGTTCACGTGCGCGTCATCGAGCGGAAACGACTTGCCCGGCGCATAGGGATAGTCGCCCATCCTGAGGAACGGCAACGGGGCCACGAAGTTGCCTTCGGCAGCGTAGAAGTCCATATCTTTCTCGTAGCCGTTGGCCGCGAAGAAATAGTCGCGCACCCAGCCCTGAGGCAGCGCGAGCAATTTCGACGGATCAAAGTCAAGGCGAACCTCGTCGCCCGAGCCGAATACGACCAGCTGATCGTCCAGCGTCGTCAGCAGCGGCAACACATCGCCGTAGCGCGTGTAAGTTCCCGCCGGACGCGTGTAGGGTCCGGTCGCGCTCACCTTTTCGTAGATGTACTGCACGTTCCCCGGCGGAGTGCCTTCAATCTTCAGCGGGAATCCGTGGAAGCCGAGATCGGCACGGACGAGCGGAACCGGCGTCAGGCGCACGCTCTGATTTTGGCTTCTACTGACTCCGTTGCTGTCTGGTCGATTCTCGCTGGCGTCATCCCGAAGCCTCGCGCTTTCACCAGCCGGGCGAGGGATCTCGTGCGCTACATCTTGCGCCGTGCGGTCGATCAGAATGCTGTCCCAGTAAATCTGCAGATTGGTCGTGATACGGATTTTCTGCGCGCCCGGCGGCAGCTTGCCCGTGAGATCGGCGGTTATAGTGCGTGGCCCGCCAGCGGGGAAGCCCATGTCGTTGACAACGCGCACCCACTTGCCGTTTGCGCCGATCGCTTCAACATAGGGCGAGATCGCATGCACGCCCGCCTGCGAGGCCGCGTACATGCTATTCGCCGAGAAATATTCGACCTCGCCGTGCAGCAGCAGCCACAGCGGGCCGCCACGGTAGGCCTCGCCCAAATCGAGAACCAGGCTGTGCGTCTGGGCAAAGCCCTGGAACTGGGTCAACGCGAAATCGCCGACGTAGCGATGAGCCAGAAGATCGGGCAACACATTGTGGCCATGCTCATCCCACGCTCCCGCGGGCGGACGCGCGTCGCGGCTGATCACAACCTTAAATGGCGGATACGGCGGGTTCGAAGCGAAATACTCATTGGGATAGACGTCGAGATCCGCGGGATGATCGACCGCCAGCACGCGCACTTGATCGAGGTAGACGGCTTCTTCGAGCGGCTCCATGAAGCGGAAGCTCAGCTTGCCGTCTTTCTCGCGAATGGCGTTGCGATCGATCTTGATGTATTCGACCGGACGCGGAACGTCGCGCTGCCCGGGTCCAACCCAGTGCCCGACCACGCCCGCCCCGAGCATGTCGGCGACCAGCTCGTAGCGCTCGCCATTCCAAACAAACAGCGTGGGGCACGAACTCCCGCGGCGATCGATCTCGGTGAAATTCTGCTGTCTGTCACCGGCGACATTGATTTCATCTTGCAATACGCCCGTCGGCCAGAGCATGCGTACGATGTCGGCCTCTTTCGCATCACCCAGACCGACCACGATGTCAGTCGAGTTCTGTCCCAGATATCCGTTCGAGCCGGCGATCTCAAACTTCTGCCGGTTGCCGCCCGCGAACACTTCGACCTTGGTCCCGATGGCGCTCTTGTTGTCGTTCAGTCCCTTGAGCGAAAGCCGCAGCCAGTGATTCTGATTGCCTCCCTCATTGCGCAGCAGAACCGCCGGCCCGTGATTCTGCGTGATCAGCAGGTCGGTCGCACCATCGCCATCGTAGTCGCCGGTGATGATGGCGCGCGGATCTTTGAGTTGAATCTTGTCGAGACCAACATCGGCCGTGACATCTTTGAAGCCGTCAGCGCCGAGATTGCGGAATAGGCGCACTTCACCTTTGCCATCTTTGGTTTCGCCGACTGCAACCAGGTCGACCCAACCGTCGTTGTCGTAGTCGATGGCGGCGACACCGAAGGCGCGAACCCATCCGGTTTCGGGCAACGCTACTTGCTCGAAGGACTTTCCATGATTGTTGCGCCAGAGCGTAATCCCTGGAGGCCCCATCTGTGTAAAGGCGTAGTCCATCCACTGGTCGTGGTCAAAATCCAGGACCGCCACGCCGTTGGTGAAGCTCGGCATTGAAGAGGTCAGATCGCTCCGGTCACGGAATTTGCCTTCCCGCGGGTTCTCGAACAAATTCGGCGTTTTTCCGCCGGTGATCAAGAGGTCGACGGCTCGGTCATTATTGAAATCTGTACCGACAGCTGCAATGTTGCGATATGAGCCATCGAGCCCCGTTACGTCAGTAACATTCGTGAAAGTTCCGTCGCTGTTATTCCGCCATAGCACATTGGAAGACAGAGTCAGGTCCGGATTCGGCCACAACGAACGACAGAGCGGACACGTTTCATCATTTGATTCGGGCTTCTTCTTGATGCGGCTGGGCTGGGTAACGTAGAGGTCCAAGTCTCCATCGTGGTCGTAATCGATGAAGGTCACGCCGAGCGACATTGCGGTGTAGATGGCAGCAGGCACGCCCGCCACGACTCCTTCAGGGGGCACATTTTCCCGATCCTTCTTTTGCGAGGTTCCCTGAACCGTTGCTCCATCCTTCAGTCCCATAGACAGGGGAAATCTGAGATCAAATGTTCCGTCCTTTTCATTGTGGAGCAGCCAAGTCCCCGTCCCGAACGTATACGCCACATCCGCAAAACCGTCATTGTCATAGTCGCCGATGGCGCAGCTCGTGCCTCGATGCGGCCCAGCATTGGCGACTGGGATTGCCCAAGCGAAAAAGTTTTTGGTAGCGTCTTCGAATTTTCCGCCAACGTTGTGGTAGAGCGACGTGCCACCGTTGACGCCGTTATTCATGAGCAGAAGGTCTATCTTGCCGTCGTTGTCATAGTCGAAGAAGCACGCGCCGCTGCCGAGATCATCATAAGAGTCTGCTTGCTTGAGGGAAGGCTTCGACACGATTCCCGCTTCCTTGGTCACGTCCACAAACTGCACCTTGATCTGCGCGGGCGCTTTCAACACTGCCGACGCCGCCTCGACTGCGCGCGAGTACTGGCCCTGCTCGCCGTAAGCCAAGCTCACGGGCGCGCCGAGTTTGTTCTGAGTGATGTACTGGAACTTCTTCAGGTGCTCGCGGGCGTGGTCGATATCAGTTGACTGCTGGTAAGCGCGCGACAACCCAAACTCGGCGGAAGCGTGCAGCCGGTTGAGTTGCAGCGCGTGCTGGAAGGCTTCGATGGCCTGCGGAAACTGTTTGGCTTGCACGTAGGCCGAGCCCAGGAAATACCAGGTGTCGGCGTCATTGGCGTCAAGCTCGACTACGTGATGAAAGGCATCAATCGCGGCCTGAGCATCGCCCGTATTCTTCGCCAGCAGGCCGAGGTTGTACCACGCGTTCGGATTCTTTGGATCCTGCTTAAGACTACCTTCGAGCGCGGCCTTCGCTTCGTCGATCTTCTGCAGGTTCAGTAACGCGATGCCCTCATTCAGCCGCGCGATCTCCAGTTTGGGGTCAAGCTCGGCCGCTTGCTGGAAGGCCTTGAGTCCCTTCTCAAAAAGCTGCTGGTTCATGTAGGCGGCGCCGAGATTGTTCAGGCGCGCGGCCTCTGCCGGGTTCGCAGCTTTCGGTGGAGTTTGCGGTGCGGTCGCGAACAGGCCGAAAGCGGCCAGGAGTATGCCCGCGAGAGCTGCTGAAGTTCTGAGTGTCATTCGACTACGATTTAACCACAGAGGGCACACAGAACACAGGGGGATTCATTGGGGCGAGCTGCTTGCCCGCTTTCACTTCACTGGGTCGATCGTCATTTGGTCGATTTCGGCGCAGGCCCGTATGCGCGCTGACCCACAATGCCCTTCGGCGGGATCCTCCACGCTCCACATTGCTTCTCCAAAGCAGCGGCTACGGAGAATACCTGTTCCTCTTCCCACGGCCGTCCGACGATCTGCACTCCGATGGGCAGGCCCTCGGGCGAGTGACTCACGGGAACGACCGCAGCGGGATTGCCCAACAGGTTGAAGAATTCTGTGTAGCTCCAGGCATCGAGATAGTGGACCGTCTTGCCTTCAACCTGCCAACTGCGCTCCCCGTGCCGGAAGGCGGGGATCGCCGCCGCAGGGCACAACAGGATGGGATACTGCTGCATCTGCGCGAGAAACCGTGCGCGGAGTTCGTCAACCCGAATCCAGGCATCGAGCAGGGTCTCGCCGGTGAGCACTGGCTCAGCCACGGACCATTCCAGAAACTGCTTCAGGAGCGGACTCAGGTCGGCTTCCCTTCCTTTGAACATCGGCCGCAACAGCATTCCACCGGCAACCACGAAGAATGTGTGCCACAGTTGCCGCGCCTCTTTGAGTCCTTCCGGTTGGAAGTAGTCCACTTGAAATCCCGCATCACGCAGGGCTGCTGCCGCTCTGCGTACGGCCACGCGCGTTGCCGGCGTCACCGGCGTGCGGCCGTCGTCTTCAAAATAGCCGATTCTCAGTTTCTTCAAGTCATCGTCACTTGGCCAGCGCACCGGCACCGGCGCTGCGCAGGCATCGCCAATGTCTGGCCCTTGCATCACCTCGAACAGAACCTTGAGATCGGCAACGGTGCGCGCCATTGGTCCGACCACCCCAATCAATGCAAACGGGCCCGCGGATGCGGGATAGTGCCCGGTCGCGGGAATTCGTCCCGGAGTCGGCTTCAGCCCGCAGATGCCGCTGAAGTGGGCCGGCACGCGAATCGACCCGCCACCGTCGCTGCCCACGCCGCCCGCCGACATGCCGGCCGCAATCGCGGCCGCTTCGCCGCCGCTCGAGCCGCCAGGCGTGCGCTCCAAGTCCCAAGGGCTGTTGGTGCGGCCATAGAGAAGGTTGTCGGTTTCCCACGCCATCAGAAGCTCGGGAGTGTTGGTCACACCCAGCACGATTGCGCCCGCTGCGCGCAAACGCGCCACCAGCGGCGCGTCCTGCGTAGGTAAGAATCCGGCACGCAACCTCGTCCCCGACTCGCAACGCATTCCCGCGACTGCCAAACAACTCTTAATGCTGACGGGAACGCCGTGCAGAGGGCCTAACGACTTTTCGTGCATGACGGTGGCCTCTGCATCATGAGCGGCCCTCCGCGCCTGCTCCGCGCCCACCTGCACAAATGCATTCAACCCTGGATTCAGCTTTTCGATCTGCGCCAAATGTGCCTCGACAAGTTCGACTGGGGAGATCATTTTCCTCTGGATTTGCTGGGCCATGACAACAGCAGGAAGGAAGGTTAAGTCGTTCATAGGGCCCCTCGCACGACTTGATCGAGCATTCGCTTCTCATCCGCGGTGAGGAAGCGGTGTTCCCCCTTGGCTAGATCGCCCAACGGCAGCGGCCCAATGGCCACCCGCACCAGGCGCAACACCTCGGTGCTCAAAGCCTCCATCATGCGCCGGATCTGGCGGTTCTTGCCCTCGTCAAGCACAAGTTCGAGCCAGCAGTTTTTCTGCCCCGCGCGCAGGCACCGAGCCTGTTTCGCTCGCAGCACTCCACCGTCGTTCGCTTTCACTCCGCGAACCAGCGTTTGGATAAAGTCTTCATCGGCGACCTTCCCGACCTGCACGTGGTAAGTCTTGTCCAAATGCGTTTCAGGGGCAGCGATGCGCGCGCCCCACTCGGAATCATTGGTCAGTAGAAGCAAACCCTCGCTGGCCTTGTCGAGGCGACCGACGGGCGCGACCCAAGGCAGGCCTTCTCGCGGCAGATTCTTCTTGCCGGCCGACGGTTTCCCCGCAGCTAACAAGGTGTATACCGTCCGCCAGTCCTTCTCGTCCGCCGCCGTCGTCACCACGCCGCGAGGCTTGTTCATCATGAGGTAGATTTTGCCCTGCGGCTGAACTGCTTTCCCATCGACCGAAATCTGCTCATGCTTCCCGGAAACGGGCGTCTCCGGATCGCGCCGGATCTCTCCGTTCAGGCGCACACGCCCGGCGCGAATTAACTCTGCCGCGCTCGACCGCGAACAATAGCCGAGCTTCGACAAGGTGCGCGCCAGGCCAATCTGCCGGGTGGCTTCGTTCTCTCTCACCCGCTCATGCTAACTGAGAATTCGATGAACCACGAGGAGCCGACGCCTGCTTCATCGATGCACAATCGAACAGCACTTGGTAGGATGTTTATCGTCGGCTGACTGGAAAGGACTTTCATGGCCCACCAACACCCTCCCCGCTTTTTGAAGATCGTGGACGACGCTAAAAAGCGCGTGCGCGAAACGACTGTCGAGGAAGTTAAGAAGAAGATGGATCACGGCGGGAAATTCATCCTGGTGGATGTGCGCGAGGAAAGCGAATTCGCCAAGGACCATTTGCCGGGTGCGATTCACCTGGGTAAAGGCATCATCGAGCGCGACATCGAGGCCCGCGTGCCCGATCTTGGCGCCGAGATTGTGCTTTACTGCGGCGGTGGATTCCGCTCGGCGTTAGCGGCCGACAATCTGCAGAAGATGGGCTATACGAACGTGATTTCGATGGATGGCGGTATCCGCGACTGGCGGGAGAAGGGATGTCCACTCACCAAAGGCTGAAGGAGCAATTCGCAGTTCTCAGTATTTTATTTCTTGAATAACACAGCTGTTGTCGTAAGCACCGCTCTACCTACTTCATGAATGGCCGCATCTTCTTCTGGTCGCTCACGTCGGCGCTCGCCGGATTTCTCTTCGGCTTCGACACGGTCGTTATTTCCGGCGCCGAAAAAACCATTCAGTCGCTGTGGGGTCTGAGCCCCGGACTGCACGGCATTGCCATGGCTTCGGCCCTTTACGGCACCGTCGTTGGTTCCCTTCTCGGAGGTTGGCCCGCTGACCGATTCGGACGCAAAGCCACGCTGCTTTGGATCGGCATTCTTTACTTTGTCGGTGCGGTAGGCTCTGGTTTGGCGCCAAACGTTACCACTTTCATCCTCGCGCGCGTCATCGGTGGGTTGGGCATTGGCATCTCTACCGTGGTTGCCCCAATGTACATTTCGGAGATCGCACCGCCTAAGCATCGCGGACGACTTGCCGGAATGTTTCAGTTCAACATTGTTCTTGGCATCCTGATCGCTTTCGTCTCGAACGCGCTGCTGGCAGGCATCGGCGAAAATGCCTGGCGCTGGATGCTGGGCGTCGCTGCGTTTCCATCGTTGCTCTACGCTGTGTTCTGCCTGGCCCTTCCGGAAAGCCCACGTTGGCTGCTAGGCAGGAAGGGCGACCGCGAGGCCGGCTTGCGAGTCCTGCAACGAATCGAGCCGGATGCTTCGAAAACCGAGATCGCAGCCGAGGGGGACGTGATTATAGCTGCATCCTCGCAGCAGTCTTCGTCGGGGCATTTCTGGACAAGGCGTCTTCGCAAACCGATCCTGCTCGCGATCTTGATTGCCTTCTTCAATCAACTCTCCGGCATCAACGCTATTTTGTATTTCGCGCCCCGCATATTCGAACTTACCGGCCTCGGCGCAAAAGCCGCGCTGTTGCAGTCCATCGGCATTGGCGTCACTAATCTCGTTTTCACCTTTGTCGGCCTCTGGCTGATTGACCGGCTGGGCCGCCGTACTCTTCTCTATATCGGCTCGTTCGGCTACATCTGCTCTCTCGGTCTCGTAGCCTGGGCTTTCTTTACCGGCCATTTCTCGATCGTGCCGGTGTGCATCTTCGGTTTCATTGCTGCCCACGCGATCGGCCAAGGCGCAGTCATCTGGGTTTTCATCTCCGAGATATTTCCCGATCGCCATCGTGCGGAAGGTCAGACCCTGGGCAGCTTCACGCACTGGACTTTCGCCGCCTTGCTCACAACCTTCTTCCCGCGGATGGTCGCTTCGTTCCCGCCCGGTTACGTTTTCTCGTTCTTCGCCGGCATGATGATTCTGCAACTGGTCTGGGTGAAGACCATGGTTCCAGAGACCAAGGGTGTACCGCTGGAGCAAATCCAGAAACAACTGGGCATCGAATAAGGGTGACACTTCCTTCAGGGAAGAGATGTGGGGTCGACGGAGCTACTCGCAATTCGGTCCTGACTTCTATTTCACCGGCGCGAGTATCGCATCCAGCCGATCGGGCGTGGTCTCGACTCTCTCCAAGTGCGGGTAGCGCATTCCACCGTGGTAGTCGATAGAGACTGTCACAAACTCGTCGCCGCGCTTAAGTAAGAGCTTGATCGGTTCCTTACTTTTCTCGGCGGCAATGATGGTTTCACGCAGGCTGGCGGCAGTGTATTTCTGATCGTTGACGGCTTGCAGCTGCATATCCGGCGTTATGCCAGCTTTGAAGGCCAAACTGTCCCACCAAACGTTATCGAGGCCGCCATTTGAATCAGGGCTGCCCCCGGACTTTACCGAGAAGCCCAATGATGTGGCAAAGCTCGTTCCACGGGTGCTATCTGGCTTCTTCAACCACTCCGGTTCGTTATCGTTGTACACGAGTCGATAGCCGCCTTGCGTAAACCCGTTCTCGGGGACGTTCGGGTTGACCTCGTAAACCCGGGTGCGGAAGAATGCCGCCCAATCGTAGGGTTGCACGGTGTTCAACGCTTTCACCAAGTCATCCAACGTATAACCGACGGTGACGTAGCTGCCATTGTCGATTCCGAAAAAGAGTTTCGCGAAATCGTCGAGCGACTTCTTTCCGCCGCTCAGCTCGCGGATCTTGGTGTCGGCGTCGAGCCAGACCAGGTCTGACTCCGGGTAATAGTCGTAGGAACGCTGCCAGCTTGGCCAAGGCTGCGGGATGGCTCGGTGAGACGAAACAATGGGCTCGTTGGTGGTGTCGTTCAAAGAGCGCCACGTGCGTCCCGGGCTGATCTCGAAGGCCGCAGCGGTTTGTGCGAATACATCGCGGGCCTGTTCGGGAGTACGCATTCCGGAACGCGCCGTGAGAACGTTGCCGTAATAGTCCGTCAAGCCCTCATAAACCCACAGCAGGTCGTTGCGCATCGGCACGTTGAAGTTAGGCGTCCACAAGTCAGCCGGCCGGCGGAACTTGCCATTCCACGAATGCGTGTATTCGTGGGGCAGGAGAGCCCGCCCAGAAATTCCGGCACCCCAGTCTGTAAAGTAATTGGCCCGAGAACCGTCCTCACTCGATTGGTGGTGCTCCAGGCCCTTTCCGCTGACTACGTCGCTGACAGAAAAGAGAAAATCGTAGTGATCATAGTGATGCGAATTGAAAAGCTTCTGCGCCTCGATCACAAGGTTCTTGTGGTATTGCAGTTCTTCGGGCGTGATCTCTAGATCGACAGGTTTGTCGGCAAAGACATCGAGGTATACCGGGTTGTCCGGCCCAGTGGAGAGATCTAAGCGCTTGAAGTTGGCGCCCGCATAAAGCGGCGAGTCGATTAACGTATTCAGCGTCGTTTCTTTGAACTGGACCAGGGTGCCGTTCTGCGACTTCACGTCGAGAGCACTGGCGAACTTCCATGCTTCGGGCAAACGGAGAGCAGGTTCGAATTTGATATCCCGCGAGAAGTATCCTGCCGGATAGAGGAGCACGCTATTCCAGGTGACGTCGGCGAACTTCGAGGAAATACGGCTTTGTTTTGGATCAAGCGGGGCCAGGCACTGGAAGCTTACTTCCAGCGTGGTTGCATCCTGCGGCGCCTCGACGTGGAATGCGTACATATCCACGCGGTCGCGCACCCAGGGGATGCGTTTGCCATTCGCCGTAACAATAAGGCCGGCAAGTTCGCCCGCTGGGTTCGATGGCGAGTGCGTCCCGGGAAGCCACTCCGGGTAGAGCAGTGTAATGTCGCGGCCTTTTATCGGGATCGTTTCATGCACATTCAGTATGCGGGCCGAGACGTTGGTGACATCGACGAGCAACGAAATTGTACCGGGATAAGGCGTGTCAGCCGGCGCAACAATGGGCGGAGGCGGCGGTGCGGGCTGTGGGCCCGGTGAATTCTGCGCATGCACGCTTGTGGTCAGGGCAACGCATACGGCCGCGAAGAATGTTGCAGGAGCTGTACGACGGAAAAATGAATATGACACGCGAATCCTCCCCAAAAGTGCAGACAAACACTCTATACCGGTTCATGGTAGAGCGTCTAAGCGACACTTGGCGTAAACTTCGCCACTTCATTCATTGACCCCATTTCTGGGGGCAACCGCGAACGCACCAACACGGCTCAAGGAGCCCTCACAATCAGCCTCATGGCGAAGACGCTGCTGCCGAAAACGGCAAGCCTCAGGGCCGCGGCAAAGTTGGAAGCGCCACCTTCTGCTGAATTCCCGCGCCTTCGACTACGGTGTAAATGTAGTCCGCGGGCACGTCGCGCAGGATTTCCGTTTCTCCATTCGGCCAGCGAATACTTACTTCACTCATTTTGTCGTTTGCCGCTAACCCAAAATGCAACCGCAAGTCATTCTGCGAGAGGTAGCTTGCCCCGCCGCGCACTTCGCTGAACTGCACCAGCGCGCCTGCCTTCACCGTAACTCGGGCCCCAATCGCGGCCTTGTTGCTTTTCATTCCCACCAGCTTGAACAACACCCGGTGATTCGGGCTGTCGTTATGATTGATCAGCAACGATGGGGGCTCACCCACGTTGAGCACTACAATGTCGATATTGCCGTCGTTGCTGATGTCTCCAAAAGCCGCGCCCCGCCGTGATTCTGGAGGCATGCTCGCGAACACCGAAGATACGTCCTCAAAAGTTCCGTCGCGGTGATTGCGGAACAGCAGCATTGGCTGCCGGTAGGGCGTGCCGCCTGGAATCGTATCCACCTGGGGGTAGACGTGGCCATTCGCGACGAACAAATCCAGCCAGCCATCGTTGTCCATATCAAAGAAAGCCGTGCCCCAACTTACGAAGGGATAGGTCGGCTTCATCAGCTTCGCCCGCACGGTGACATCCGCGAAATTGTCCTTCCCAAGGTTGTGATACAGGATTGAGCCCTGTTCAACAAAATTCGTCACTATCATCGACAGGCGGCCTTCATGAAGATAGTCGCCCCAGTCCACGCCCATCGACCCCTGTTCCATGCCGTCGCCACTCAAGGCCGTCCCGGATAGCAGCCCGATCTCCTCAAACGTTCCGTCACGCTTATTGCGATACAGGAAATTCGGGCCCGCATCGTTCGCCACATAAAGATCGGGCCAGCCGTCGTTATCGTAATCGCCCCAGGTCGCGCCCAACCCGTAATAATGATGCGGATCGTCCACGCCAGCCTGCTTCGAGACTTCCTCGAACGTGCCGTCGCCTTTGTTGTGAAACAGCAAATCCGATTCGCCGGGCATTCCCCAAGGGCCGCACTGTACCAGCACTCCCTTGAAGCGGCAGAACCTGGGGTCGCTGCCGACTTCGGGCAGATTATCCATATCCACGTGGACATAGCGCGAGACAAAAAGATCCACGCGGCCGTCGCGATCGTAGTCGGCCCAGGCCGCTCCTGTGCTGAATCCTCCCGCGCCCACGCCGGCCTTGTCGGTTACATCCTCAAACTTGCAGTTACCCAGATTGTGGTAGAGCGCGTTGCCCCCATAGCCGGTGACATAAATATCCTGCAGGCCGTCGTTGTCGTAATCGGCCACGGCCACGCCCATGCCCCAGCCCTTGTGGGTGAGGCCCGCGGACTTGGTGATGTCGGTGAATTTCAGGTCTGCCTCTTGATGATAAAGCGTGATCATCAAGTCGCCGCCCTGGCGGTAGCGCTGCACCGTGGAGCCATTGACGGTAATAATGTCGAGCTTGCCGTCGTTGTCGCAGTCGATCAGCCCCACGCCGCCGCTCATGGATTCCACGATGTATTTCTTGTCGGGAGAAGAAATGTGCGGAACGGTTAACCCCGCCTTCGCGGCGATGTCTTCAAACTGCGGGAGGGACGCTGGCAGGCCGGTTTCTTGCACCTTTTGCGGCGGCGGACTTGCCGGAGGCTTGGCAGGAGCAGTCTGTGACAGCAACATCGTAGAAAGCAGCAATCCGGTATACAGGAAGAACATCCACGCAGAAAACAAGGGTCGCATAGGCTGGAGATCGATTATACAAGGCGGGCTGCGCGCCTACTCGGGTGATCGAACTCCATCCTGGTGAACGTACTTGATCACTTCCACGTCCGACATGGCAATCAATCCGTCACCCACCATCTGATCCAGTGCGGGCAGCAACTTCTTGATGTTCTGCTCAGTGTCGACCACCGAGACCATGATGGGACGATCGGAAGACCACAGCATATGGGAGCGATGAATCAGGGTACTGGCGCCATAGCCCTCAATACCGCGGAACACGGTGGCGCCGGCGATATCGAGTTCGCGGCACTTCTCCACAATGGCCTGATAGAGCGGCTTGCCTTGCCATCGGTCGTCCTCACCAAAGTGGATGCGTAACATCCTGGCTTTCCCCTCAAGCTTCATCGCCGTGCCTCCTGCCGCCGCTCGGCGTCTTTGTAATCATGCGAGTACTTAATGACATCCACATCGGAGAGCACTACCAGCCCTTGTTGCACCATCTGGTCGAGTAGGGGCATGAATGCTCTCAGCTTTTCCTCCGCATCCACTATGGAGAGCAGGATGGGACGATCATGGGAAAGGCTCAGGGCAACGTCCTTGTGGATTCTTCGATTGGCGCCGTATCCGAGGATGCCGCGGTAAACCGTTACCCCGGCAATGTCGTGAGCCCGCAAGCCGTTGACGATGCCTTCATACAAGGGCTTGCCGTTCCATTTGTCGTTTTCTCCCACGTAGATCCGCATCAGCTTGGCCTTACTTTCACGCTTGAGCGCGGGAGCCTCCGTTGCGGTGCCGGGCTTTGGTGTCTTCTCCGCCGGTTTGACGATGGTGGTGTCCTGCATCTCAATCAGGCCCGAACCGGTCATCTCGTGGAGTTTGGGTAAGAGCGCCTCTACTTTCTCCTCGGTTTCGATGAACTCGACCTTGATCGGCAGCCGGGTCGCCAAGTCCACCGTACGGGTGGTGCGGAGGTGATGTTCGGACCCGAAGCCGGCAATGCCGCGGGTTACGGTTGCGCCGGAAACTCCATGGAAAAAAAGAAAATCCAGAATGGCGGCATAGGCGGAGTTCCCGTGATACTGCTGATCTTCCGTTACGTAGATGCCGACTTTCTTGCCAGGTCCCGCTGTGAGCACGTTGTCCTCCTGAGGTCAAATTCCCCCTGATCGCATGAGACTCAAGTATTCAGTCTCATGGCAGAATTCCGCCCGCGATAATGCCTCCCCATACGGCCGCAAGCCCAAGCACCACGCTCGACATCACATAGAGGAGTCCCATGCCGAACTGGCCCTCCTGGAGGGTGCGCAGGGTTTCAAACTCGAAGCTGGAAAACGTGGTGTACCCGCCGATGAAGCCGATCAGGATTAGATACCTCCAGTATGGGCTCCATTGGCTCCTCACCGTCAAGAAGGCGAAGACCAGGCCGATCAGAAAGGATCCGGAAATATTGATGGCGAAGGTTCCGTAGGGAAAACGAGATCCCATTCTGCTGCCAATGTAGTTGCCCAGCCAGAAACGCAGGATCGATCCCAAACAACCGCCGATTCCGACCATCAGATATTTAAGCAAGTTGACTCTCCATCGAAACAGGAGCGCTGCTTCTGATTTGGTTTGCGGGGTCGTCGCCAGAGCCATGACTCCGCGACAAGCACCGCTTGTCAGGAGTCATCAGCTGTTCCGGCTAACTAGAGGGACAGCGGTTAACGGTGAACTCCTTCACCGTGTGACAACAATATGATGCGATTCAGAGTCGGATAGAGTCAAGAAGTTTCCCGGCATTTGGTGCCGCTGGTAATGGCTTTTGAGGAACGCGTGGTGCCCTGGGCTCGGCTTCGGCTCGGTGGCAGCGTTTATTCCAAAGATAACTGTGCGCACGGGGCTGGTCAGAAGATCCGCGGCGACCCAGGCACAAAACAAAACGCCCCAGACTCAGTTTTGAGTCTTGGGACGTATGTTGATCAGCCCTCCCCCAAGTGCTGCTCAAGAAAGAGACTATCCCAGTGCGACCCACAGGTATATGGCTCTATTGTGCCATTACTAGAAAGGAACTAGCGACTGGGCGTTCGCTTCTAAGTTGCTCATTTTAATAATCTTAGGTTATTACGGGGGCATGACTGACTCCGTCCGTGCCAAACACGCGCCGATAGCGCTCGACTTCTGAGGGCACTCCGAGCGCCTTCGCGTAGTTGTCAGAAAGCTTCACTGCCGGCCGGCCTTCGACGCTCGACACCTTGCTGATCAGGCTGATGGGGTCAAACCCACCATCACCGCCAGGATCGCAGCCGCGAAAATCGTTGGTCAGCAGCGTGCCCCAACCAGCACTGAAGCGAATGCGACGCCCGGGAATCCACTTGCGTCGATCCTCGAAGTCGGCGGCGCTGCGGAAATCGGCTGTGGTTCCGCTGGCAAGCATTCCACCAAAATAGGCATGCAGTCCGAGGATGTCGTCGACATCGAGGGCATCGGAGGCGATGACCAACTTCTCCCGGGGATCGCGGCCGCGGGCCTTCAGCCAATCGATATATTCATCCCCAGCTATATACGGATCTTTGCTGTCAGCGCGCTGACCCGTCCAATCGGCGACCCACTCAGGCGCGCCCTCAAGGAATTGCGTTGTACCAAAGGTGTCGGGCAGCATGATGCGGAGCGAGCCGTCGTAAGTTTTCTGCCACAACTCGAGGACATGGTACTGGGAAGCCTTCAGGGCCTCATCGTCCGGCGCGAGGGCGGCCAGGACCATGGGGATCTCGTGGGCATTGGTTCCGATCGCCTCCAGGTCGTGCTTGTGGGCGAGGAAGGCATTCGAGGTTCCAGTAAAACCGCTGCCCAGATTCGATGCCATGGCTTCGACCACGTATTCCTGCCAGAGAAAGCTGTGCCGGCGCCGGGTGCCAAAGTCTGCGACGGCGAGATGGGGAACGCCGCGCAGCCGCTCGATCTTGTTCCACAGCTTGGTCTTCGCCTTGGCGTACAGGATGTCGAGACCGAACTCGCTCAATTTTTTCAGGTTGGCTCGAGTGCGCAACTCGTTGATGATGGAGAGTGAATACAGCTCCCACATGGTGGTGTCGGTCCAGAGTCCGTCGAAGGATAGATGAAAGCGGCCGTCCTTCACCGACAGTTCGTAGTCTGACAATCGGAAGTCGCGTTCCAACCACTCCAGAAAGGCGGGCTCGAAAATCCCGCGCCGGCCATAGAACGTGTTGCCCGCGAGCCAGACCAGTTCAGACCTGCGAAAGCGGACGCTACGAGCGTGATCGAGCTGCGCGATCAGTTCTTCGGTGGCGAAGGTATCTACGGGACCGCTGGAAGAACGGTTGAACAAGGTGAACTGTACTCGCGTCCTGGGGTAATGCTTCCAGATAAACTGCAGCATCAGCAGCTTGTAGAAATCGGTATCGAGCAAGGACCGGGTCACCGGGTCCAGTTCCCAGTTGTGATTGTGGGCGCGTTCCGCGAAGTTCACGATCATTCACTAATATCCTCATATGCCGTCGCGACAAAAGCAAATGCCGGATATTTCTTGATCGCGTGCAGTTCGGCTTTGGCCGTCCAATCAGCTCACCACGCGGGAAACGGTTCGGATTCCCAACGGGAAGCTTGTTCACAAACCAAGCGACGTAGAATTGAGGCGCTTTGGGTGGGAGCAATCCTGGATTTCAGTCCAGGTTCGCCCTAATAGTCGTCTGGCGGTTCCATTGGCCTGGGGTCATGGATGAAGAAGTCCGCGTCCTTGGGACTGGGGACGGTCGTAAACTTCCGAGGCGTTTGATTCAGGTGGAAAAACGCCGTGAGGTCGGTGGTGGCACGGTAATCCGCGAAGCCGAGCTCTCCTTCCCTGAGCCCGAGAGTGGAAAAGTTCTGCTCGATGAAACGCAGAATGCTGCCAAAATCGTACCGGCTATTGTCCACGTAGCCTTGGTTCGTATATGCGGAAACGACGATCAGGGGAACGCGAAATCCATACTGAAAGTCGCCTTGTACACCCGCCAGGATGGTCGGCGGTTCGTGGTCGTACCAGCCTCCCCAATCGTCCCAGGTAATGAAGATTGCCGTGTCCTGCCAATAATTAAGAGTCTGGTGGTTCACGGTATCGGTGCAGGCGCTGTTGCCAATCGCATTGACAATGGCAGCCACCCATGAGGGCCCACCGCCGTCGTTTCTGCCGGCGAGATCGGAGTAGAGCCCTGACGGAGTGATCCAGGTCAGATCGTGGAAATTGCAGTTGCGAAGATCGGTCAGTACCTGCGTGGGAGCGGTGGCAACGACATGCGTGCCCCAGCCGGTGCACTTTCCCCCGAGGGGTTCACAAATGTGTTTGATCGCGTTCGGAGCAGTGAAGAGGGAAGATTCGCCTGACGAATAGTACATCCAGTCAGTCACGAGGTCCGCCATGGTCTGATGTTCAAAACAAGGAAAGATCGAGGAATTTTGGACACCGGAAGGAGGCGGATTTGGATTGGGGGAAACGAGCTCGACGACCGTGTTGAGTGTAGCGATGCACCCCGCTATGGTGCCGTTAGCCATGTCTGACGACGCGAAAATGCCGTTGGCGTCGTCCAGTTGACTGGGTGCCGACGTTCCACCGAAAAGAAATTGATGCGCCGGGAAGCTCGGCCCCTGATTGGTTTGAAACATGTAATTCGCCCAGCCGTACTGAGTTGCGAGAGTGAGATACGGATTCAGGACGCCGGTCGAATTATCGACAAACATGAACTGCGGGTTAGCGGGGCAGGTGGTACCGGCGTTCGGAGTGCAAGGAATGCTGGCAGCGCCATCCATTTTGCACACCGGAGGGTTGCCGATGACGATATCGCACATAACGATGAACGCGTTGTGCGAGTGGACCAGATCGTAAGAGTTGGCCAAGGGCACGGGCAGCGGCTGGATCGTCCCGTTCTTGGTCGACCAATTCGAGGTTTGAATATCGTAAAGCGCCGTGGCGGTGGGAGGTACGGCACATCCTCCATATGGAGCGGCACACAGGCCTTGAAAAAGATTGTCCGGGGTGCGGTTTTCCTGGACCACGACTACGATGTGCTTAAAGCTCAAGATCTGGGCTTGGGCTGTCCCTGTAACCAGCCCCATGCAGAGTAATGGTAGTGCGAATGCAAGTCTCACGATGGCCTTCCTCGATCGAGTGTGGTTACCGCCAACCGCACCGGCCAGAGGGGATACTATTGCCCGCCTGTAGTTAAGGATATTACAAGTCTGTCGAAAATGCACCAATTGTTGGGCCTCCCGCCCAAGCCCAGCGGGCCGTTTGGAGGAGCAGGGTCGCCGCACAATTGGTGGCGAATGGCGAAAACTCAGTCAAAAACCGACCCTACTTACACCCTCCACTGCGAGGAGAACGGCAATGGCCATTCACAGCAAAGAAGCAGTTTTTTCCAACCTCCTCACCCAGGGCTGAGCCGAATACGGTTGTACCCGGGATCGGGTGCAAGAGTCATGGCGTCTGAGATACCGCCTCTCCCGGCCGCCCAGAGACCCGCGGAACAACGCCTTTCGGCCAAATCGATTAAAATACTAGGGCCCCTTCACCGGGTGCGCCATGGAGAACCCCGCTTCACCGAAAAAGCTGGCAGGCCGCTACGAGGTCAGGCAGATCCTTGGCCAGGGCGGCATGGGCCTGGTCTACCGGGCTTACGACCCTGTCGTGCGCCGTGAAGTAGCCGTCAAAACCATCCTCGACATTCCCGACCCCGCTTCCCTGCAGTTGTTCTATAAGGAGTGCGACGTGCTCGCCTCCATGAGCCACCCCAACATCGTCGAGATTTTCGACATCGGAGAATTCGAGGAAGAGGGTAAGAAGAAGCCCTACTTCGTGATGCCGCTGCTCCCCGGCACTACCCTGGAGTATTTCATCCGCAAGGCCAGCCATCGTCTAACGGTGGAGCGCACGATTGACATCATTTCCCAGGCCTGCCGCGGCCTGCAGGCGGCTCATGAACGAGGCCTGGTACACCGCGATCTAAAGCCGAGCAACATTTTCGTCATGGAAGACGACTCGGTAAAGATTATTGATTTCGGCGTAGCTCACATGGCCGACGCCCATACCACGCGGGCGCAAAAGGGGACTCTGCTCTACATGTCTCCCGAGCAGATCGAGTTGAAGACGCTGTCGCCGGCTTCTGACATTTTTTCGCTCAGCGTCGTCTGCTATGAAGCCATGACCGGCCGGAACCCGTTCCAGCGCGCCCGAGCCGATGAAGTGGTCGACGCGATTCTTCATCACATCCCGCCGTTGGCGGCGGAATTGAATTCGACTATAAGCCAGCCCGTCAGCCGCGTGCTCCACAAGGCGATGGCAAAACAGTCCTGGCATCGTTTTGCCAGCGTTCGCGATTTTGGCGACACCCTCAACAAAGCGCTGCGCAACGAGCCTATCGAATTTTTCGATCCGGAACGCACTCGGCCGCGGCTGCACCGCGCTACCAAAGCCCTCGAAGAAGGCGACTTTCAGTTTGCCGGAGAGATTCTCGGCGAACTCGAGGCCGAAGGCCACATGGACACATCCATTGGCTCCCTTCGGCGGCAACTCGACGGCGCAGTCCGGCGAAAGACTCTTTCTCAATTGCTCGATGCCGCCCGGGCACGGTTTGAAGAAGAAGAGGACCCGCTCGCTCTGCAGAAGTTGCAGGAAGCCCTGCAGATCGAACCGGACAACGCCGCCGCTTTAACTCTGAAGAGCCGCATTGAGAACCGGCGCAGCGAGCGCCAAATCGACAACTGGTATCGCCTGGCCCGGCAGCACATTGACAATCACGCTTACGGGCATGCCCGTGAGGCTTTGCAGAATGTTCTGCAACTCCGGCCCAAGGAGGCCCGCGCTCTTCAGTTACTGGCCGAAGTCGACCGCCAGGAGCAGGAATACAAGAAACTCCGGCAGGAGAAAGAACAAGTCCATCGCGCCGCCATGGACGCCTGGCATAAAGGCGACGTCAGCAACGCCCTCGCAAAATTGGGCGTTGTGCTCGATCTCGATCGGCGCGCTCCGGATTCTGTCAATCGCGAGAGCGGCGCCAACTACCAGAGCTTCTACAACGAGGTGCGCTCCGAACACGACGCCATGAACACTGCGTATGCCGAGGCGCGGAGAAACCTCAGCGAACACAACTTCCGCAAGGCCATGGACGCGTGTCAGACCTATTTGGCAAAGTACCCGAGCAACGCCATCTTCCAGGCTCTCAAGTACGACATTGAGGAGCAACAACGGCAGGAACTTTCGGCGTTCATCGCTTCCGTCGATCGTCAGGTAGAGGCAGAACCGGACCTCGACAAGCGCGTGAACATTCTGCGCGAGGCCATCGATCTCCATCCCGGAGAATCGCATTTCGAACGCGCGTTGCGGCTGGTGCAGGATAAGCGCGACCTGGTCAACTCCATCGTTGCCCGTGCCCACCTGCACGAAGAACAGGGATCGTACAGCGATGCCCTGAACGACTGGGAAATCCTTCGCACCATCTACAGCCAGTACCCGGGATTGACGTTTGAGGCCGAACGCCTGCAGAAGCGGCGCGAGCAGCAGATCCGGATCGAATCCAAAACGCGTCTGGTCGAACAGGTCGACGCCGGCTTGCATTCCAGTGACTACGCTCGCGCTCTGGATTTACTCCAAGGCGCGGCCGCCGAATTCCCCAACGATGCGGAGCTGACCGAACTCGAGAAGCTCGCCCAGGACGGCATAAAAAGAAAGACCGAAGCCCAGCGCCTCATGACTGAAGGCCAGGAGCTGTTCGCGGACCAGAAGGCTGCCGAGGGCATCAAATTGCTGCGCGAGGCTTATGAACTGGATGAAAACAATCCTCTAGCCCGCGCCGTTCTGGCCAATGCCCTGGTCGAACAAGCTCACGCCATCGTGGAAAGCGATTGGCGGGAAGCCGATAAGCTGGCTCGGGAAGCTCTGGACTTGAATCCAGGGCATCCCATGGCCAAGACTATTCGATCCCTGATCCTCGACCAGAAGCGGGAAACTTTCGTCGAGGAATGCGTTTCGCAGGCGCGTAAACTGCAATCCTCCACCGATCTAGCCGGGGCTTTAAGCCGAATCGAAGAAGGATTGTCTACCTATCCGCGCGAGTCCCGCTTGCTTCAGATTCAGGAAACCGTCCAGCGCGACCTCCAGATTCAGCGTCGCCAAACCCGGCGCCGCGACCTGGAGGATCTTCGCCGCATGGAGAGCGAAATCGATGCAGCCACGGATGCCGCGTCGAAGTCGGCTATAGGGGAACGAGTGCGAGCCGTCGCGGACAAGTATCCCAACGATGGAGAGTTCCTTTTTGTCGCCAATGGCCTTCTGCACCGCCTGGGATTGCTGGAAGTCAGCCGAAGCAATTTGAGCGGTTCGCCCGACAGCGAAAGCGCGACCCTGACTTACCACACTCCGCCAGCCAGCCCGCCCGAGCCTTCTTTGACCAGGACCAGCAATGTTCCCGCCGCTTCGCTGGCGGTTGAAGCAGCTCCCGCGCCGCCCGCTGCCACACCTGTTCCGCCGGCGCCGCCGCTTCCGGCACGCATCGCCGCTTCCGCCGCCAATCCTCCGGCGTCCCTGCCTAAAGCCAAGCCCTCTTCCAGTCCGAAGCCGCCCGCAAGATCAAATCAGCGTTACACCACAGTGATCCTTGCCGCGGCCGCGGGAGTCGTCTTGCTCGTAGCGATCTTTCTGTTCGTACGAAGACATCAAGTGCCGCCCGTCACCCAGGTCGCCGAACCGGCGCCGGCCGTCACCCTCCCAGTAACGCCGCCACCAGAGCCGGTACTGCCGGTAGTGAGACTGTCTTCTGACACCGGCGCAGGAAATGTGACTTTCGACGATCAGCCACCCGCAGAATTTCAAGATGGGCAGTGGACTCTCGACAAGATACCGACGGGGGAACACAAGCTGAAATATGCGGGATCGCGGGGAGAAGCGTCTTTCACTTTCTCGAGCAACCCGGCAGCCGCGCCGGCAGTCAATGGCCCCATCGTTTCCAAAGGAGTAACGGCTGTGGTTGTAAGCGGCATGGCCGACCATCTTCGCGTGTATTCCAGTGACTCCGCGGCCAGGGTGAGCCTCGATGGTCAGGCGCCCCTCGAGGTCCCTCAAAACGGTCTGGATCTTCCGTCTATCCAGCCGGGCGCGCACGAACTATCTGTGACTCGCGGGAGCGACGAATACAAACTCGATATTGACGCGGGCGCAACGCCCACGCTGAGCGTCTTCTTCGAATCCGGGCAGAACCTTGGCACTCTGGTCGTGGTTACTGGTCAGGACAAGGCGAAAGTTTTTCTCAACGGAAAGCTTCAGCAGCAACTCACCCAAGGCGGCCAGTTGAGTATCCCGAATCTCGAACTTAAAGATTACGCGGTGCGGGTCGCCAAGAGCGGATTTCAGGATCTTCCAGAACAAAAGATCCGGCTTCGCAAAGGCCAGGGCAAGCTGATCTTCAATCTGCAACCCATCCCTCATTTGGCTTCGCTGACCATCCAGGGCGCAGTTCCGGGCGCCACGGTTCTCATCGACCAGACACCCGTTGGAACGGTGCAGCCCGATGGAACCCTCACCGTCGCAACAATCACTCCCGGAGATCACGTCGTCGAATTGCGCAAAGACCGGTTCAAGCCAAAGCAGATCAAGAAACACTTCGTGGTCGGAGCAGGCGTGACCCTGGCCGCTGCCGATGTGGCGCTGGACGCCGCTCCGGGCGAACTGAAGATCACCTTCACGCCCGCCGATGCGCAGGTCACCGTGGCCAGAGCAGGCGAGGCTCCAATCAAGGTGAGCAGCGGCGCCGCGTTGAGTCTGCCAGCCGGTTCCTACACTCTTACCGCAAAGACAGCCGACAACTTCACTCGCTCTTCCACTGTGGACGTCACCGCCGGACAATCCAGGAGTTTGGATTTGTCTCTTGCCCCCAGCGGCATGTCCAAGTGGGACGACCCCGCGGGCTGGAAACAGGAGAAGGACTCGTTCGTTCGCAAGGGCGGCGATTTCGTGACCTACGGTATCTCCCCCACGACGGGCACCTTTGTTTTTTCCGCCATGCTCACCAAGGGGCACCGCTTGCAGTGGATTCTCAACTACACTGACGCCAACAACTACGTCCTGTTTCAGATGGATGACAATAACTTCTACCGCACCGTGGTACGAAACGGTGAGAAAGGCACCGAGACCAAGGTTCCGCACAAGGTCGACAAGAAGAGTTTCCGGACTCTCCAGGTACGGGTCGGACCGAATGAGATCGTCCACCAGATCAGGCAAGGAGACAGTTGGGTCGTCCTGGATCGCTTGACGCAACCGGGAGGCAATCTAACCCTTGGCAGGTTTGGCTTTTACATTCCAGGAAGTGATCAGGTCGCGCTCTCCAGTTTCGGTCACTACGTTGACTTCAGCACGCGATAGAGTCCCCACCTCTTCCTCGATCCCACTGTGATTACAAATGAACCTCTCGAATGCCGGTTAATTTCCTTCGCCTTGCGGCACGGTATAATCTGACCCGCTTTCCGAGTGCGGAGGAATCTTCTTGCGATCCAGAACGATTTGGCTTTGCATTTTTATCTCCTTGATGGCCGTCAACTGCGTGGCGCAGCGTGAGCCGGTGCTCAAACAGATTGACCTTCCCCACGCTTACTACTATCGCGAGCTATACCTGCCTCAGCTCACGACCGGGCCCAGCGCAGCGGCCTGGTCTCCGGACTCCCGAACCCTGATCTATTCGATGGCAGGTTCCCTGTGGCGTCAGGATGTGGGGAGCACGGTAGCCGAGCAACTGAATGCAGGCCCTGGCTATAACTACCAGCCGGATTGGTCGGCGGACGGTCGTTGGATAGTCTTTGCCCGCTACGACCACGACGCCGTGGAACTGTGGTCGCTCGATCTCCGCAATGGACGCACACGCCAGCTCACCTCCGGCGGTGCGGTGAATCTCGAACCACGGTTTTCTCCCGACGGAAAGCGGCTGGCGTTCGTTTCCACTTCTTACAAGGGTCACTTCCACATCTTTGCCGGACGGTTCGAAGATGGCACCCTCAGCAACGTCCAGCAACTCACTGCCGAAAACGTCAGCACCCTTCCTCGTTATTACTACAGTCAGGTGGACCACGAGATCAGCCCCGTGTGGTCGCGCGACGGCTCTGAGATTCTGTTCATTTCGAATCGCGGACACATCCACGGTACTGGCGGCTTCTGGCGTATGAAGGCACAACCCGGCGCCGAGGCGCACGAGATCCACTACGAAGAAACAACCTGGAAGGCTCGTCCTGATTTTTCGCCCGACGGCCAGCGCATGGTATACGCCTCGTATTTAGGCCGCTCGTGGCACCAGCTTTGGGTGATGCCGGCGGCGGGTGGCGACGCTTTTCCAATTTCCTATGGAGAGTACGACAACACCAATCCTCGATGGTCCCCCGACGGATCAAAGATTGCTTTCATCTCGAACCGCGGCGGCAATACTTCACTATGGATCCAGACGATTCCGGGCGGTGCGCAGAGCGAAGTCGTAATCCGCGAGCGAAAGTACCTGAAGCCGATGGGAAAACTGCTGCTGCGAGTCGAAGGTTCCAGCGGCAAGCCCGCGGCCGCGCGAGTTTTCATTACAGCAGAAGACCGCCTGGCGTATGCACCGGACGACGCATGGATGGAAGCCGACGACAGCTTTGACCGCCGGGAGCGTCCGTTTGAGGCGCACTACTTTGACACCAACGGGAGCTCTGAGATTACAGTTCCTGCCGGAAAGGTGCGTGTGGGCGTCATGCGCGGCTTCGAATACCGGTTCGAGGAACGGGATGTGGAGGTTACGGCGGGCAAAACCTCCGAAGCCACGGTTCGGCTGCGACCGATCGAGTGGAATAGTTTCGGCACGCGCTGGGTCAGTGGAGATGCTCATGTCCACATGAACTATGCCGGCACGTATCGGAACACACCGTCGCATCTGATCGAGCAGGCCGCGGCCGAGAATCTGTCGATCATTGAAAATCTGGTCGTCAATAAAGAGCAGCGCTTCCCCGATATCGCGTACTTCTCGCCAAAGCTTGATCCGGCGTCCAACGAAGACCACCTGCTGCAGCACGCGCAGGAGTTTCACACCAGCTACTGGGGACATCTCGGTCTTCTGAACTTGACACAAAATCTGATCTTGCCTGGCTATGCCGGGTATCCGAACACGGCGGCAGACAGTTTGTTTCCCTCGAATGCCAATGTGGCTGACATGGCACACGAGCAGGGAGCCCTGGTTGGCTATGTTCATCCGTTGGACAGCGTGCCGGATCCGGCGAAAGACGTGATCACGTTCGAGCTGCCAGCCGATGTGGCGCTCGGCAAGGTGGATTACATCGAGGTCGTAGGCTTTTCCGACCACAAGTCCACGGCACAAGTTTGGTACAAGCTCCTGAACTGCGGCTTCCACCTGCCGACCGCTGCCGGAACCGATTTCATGGGGAACTACGCGTCGCTGCGCGGACCGATTGGCTTGAACCGCGTCTATGCAGAAGCTCCTGCCGGACCGTTGCAGCTTGAGCCCTGGCTCCAGTCGATCAAAGCAGGACGAACCTTCGCGACCAATGGGCCGTTGCTGCGCTTTGAACTTGGACTGAAGCCGCCAGGAGGCGAGGTCCGGCTCGACAAGAAGCAGGATGTGTCTTTCCGGGCGGCGCTGGCGTCCATTGTGCCCGTGGATCATCTGCAGATCGTCTGCAATGGGAAAGTGACGCGCGAACTCGAGCTGAGGGCGGATCGCACAACCGCTTACGTCGAAGGCAAGGTTCCTTTCGAAAGCAGCGGCTGGTGCGTTCTGCGGGCCTTCAGCGACAAGGCGGAGTATCCGATTCTAGATCTGTATCCGTATGCAACCACTAGTCCAGTCTATGTGAATATGGTGGGTGCTCCGCTGCACAGTCCGGAAGATGCAGCGTATTTCGTGGCGTGGATGGAGCGGTTGATCTCGGCGGCGCACAGCAGCGCGGCGTGGAACACCGACGCGGAGAAGCAGATCGTGCTGGCGATGTTTGAACAGGCTAGACAGAAATACGAGAACCTTGCGAAGCAAGAGGTCCCCAATAAGGATTGACCTTTATGGATTTTCGGGGATCCGGACTGACAGAGGTTACACAGGCTTATCACAAGAACGATAACACCGTCTTCTTTGCGATAAGGAGAGTAAGAGCGAATTTTATTCCCGCGTAGCCTGCGAACGTCAAGTGAAATCAGGGTAACTGCCGGAACTTACGCAGACTTGCACTTAGGCTCACCTGTCATCGAGCGTAGTCTCATTACTATTTCTTGAGACCGTAGACTCCGGTTTTGAATTAAGGTAGTATTCTCCACACTCTCACAGGGGGGCACATGAGACGACCCTCTGGCGTCATTTTCCTTTTTCTGGTCACTGCGTTGATGGCGGGCAATGCCGGCGGCGGGCCACGCGGGTCTGGGTCGGAGGTTCGTACCATCGCATTGACGCGCGTAATACGAATCCCCGTCAGCGCACTGAGCGTGCAAGAATCCGCAGAACTTCAAGATGGGGATTCTGCCAATCTGGCGGCCTGGCCGGGAGCCGCGGACGAGCCTCCGGAGGGACCCAACGGATTCGACGTGCTGGACGATGGCAGCTTCTTGATTAGCGACCCTCTGCGCAGTCGCATTGCGGTGTTTGACTCTCAAGGCAAGTTTCGCGGAGCCTGGAAGATCGCCTTTGCCGCCGACAGCATAACCGTGATCCCGAAAGGTTTGGTTCTGGTTCATGAAGCCAGCACTGGGCAGCTTCATGTTTTCGACAGCCAAGGCCAGCCGCATCCGAATGAAGGGGCCGCATTGCCCGAGCCGGCGCCGGCTCGCGTGCTCGACTCCAAGAGTGGCACGGTCTCTCGCCTTGCAACTGGGGACGCTCACGGCGGCCCGCTCGACGTCCGGTTCGACATACCGGGATTGACTCTGCTTTCTCTCCAAACCCTCGCCACCGATCACGAGGGCAACACCTACATAGCGCTGGAAACCACCGCAGGCGGCGAAGCGACGGATGCAATCAACTTGAAGAAGTACGTTCGAAGATACGCAGCCAGCGGTAAGCTGGTCTGCGAGATCACAGATATTCCGTTGGACTATTACATTGCTCCGGTGGATGAACTTCGCGTTCACAAAGGCATCGTCTATCAACTGATGACTACTAGCTCCGAAGTTCGAATCAATGTGTGGGACACGAACTGACACGGCTTTAATTCCAACATCGAAGGGAGGTTCGCCCGTGCGCTCTTGCCGGTATCGTCTGCTGGTTGCGTGCGTTTGTCTGGCTTTAGCTCCCCTGAACCACACGCAAACCGGGGTGATCGCACGCCTGCCACTCACCAGGCGGGCCGACATGGTGGCGACGGCCAGGAAGTTAGCCGCGCACACCTGGATCGTCGGGGAAGCCAATCTGCGTGCGTCGTGCGCCAGGAATTACCGGAGCGACTGGAAGCCTGGGCAACGGGTGACAGGAATTCCCTATTCCTGGGGCGGCATTGACGGGCCGGAAGCTTTCGATCAGAAACTGAAGAAGGGGTTAGCCGCGGGAGCGCATAGCCGCTACGGCGTGTTGTCTTGCACCACGGGAATTGATTGCTCTGGCTTCGTTTCCCTGTGTTGGGGTCTCTCTCCTTCGGGCCACGCATACAGCACCAGCAATCTGCGGGCGATTGCCGGAAAACCGAAAGACAACTGGTTTACAGACCTGAAGGAGGGTGATGCCCTGAGCAAGCCAGGTTCCCACGTGGTCTTGTTTACCGGCTACAACCCTGATGGAACCATCAATGTATGCGAGGCCTCGGGCAGCGCGGCCCGGGTCATCTGCCACATGACTACATGGTCGCGCTACAAGGGTTACATGCCCTTAAGGTACAAGAATATAGACGAGTAGCTCCTGGTGTGCCGGAGAGTCCTATGAAAAAGAGAAGCCTGAGCGTGGGGTTGGCAATCGCAGCTCTGGGGCTGTTGTCCTACACCTCGGGAGCGAGCTACGGGCTTGGGAAGGCTGAGGAGACTGCCGCGTCACAAGCAGCGCTTCCACCCTCGGGCACACCCAAGAAACTGGCTCTGCTGGTGGGCATTAACAACTACAAGTATTCGGACAAGATTTCGCCGCTTGCGGGGTCTATTAACGATGTGGAGGACATGAAGCAGGTTCTAATCGGAAAATTCGAGTTTCCCCCCGAGAACATTGTGGTTCTGGAAGACTCGCAAGCGACGCATGCCGCCATAATCAACGCCATTCAAACCCACCTGATCGCAAAGGCTCAGCCGGGCGATATTGTGGTCTTTCATTACAGTGGCCACGGGTCGCAGATGAAGGACGTCACCGGCAAGATGGTCAGCGGCATTGATGAGACTATCGTGCCCTACGACACCCGCGATCCCGAAGGCAAAGTCTTCGACATCAGCGGCGCCGAGTTGCATGCACTCCTGGTGCAACTTGCGGCGAAGACCAAGAATCTCACCTTCATTCTGGATAGTTGCCACTCCGGCACCTTGGTCCGAGGCGCGCGGGTGCGCTCGATTCCCGAAGATACGCGAACCCCGCCCCCTTTGCCCGCTTACCCCGCCCAGACGACGCGCGGCATCGGCGCGATCAACCCAGAGACAGCCTCGCCAAAGTTCGCCTTCATCTCCGCTGCCACCTCCAAGGAGAGCGCCTTCGAACACTTCAGTGACGGCAAGGATCATGGCGCCCTCACTTACTTCTTGAGCCAGCAACTACGCAATGCCAAGGCGGGAGCTACCTATCGCGACATCATGGACAGTGTGGTCGGCAACGTGACGGCAAACTATCCGGCACAACATCCCTCCCTCGAGGGTGCTGAAGCGGACCAGTACGTTTTTGGAGACGGCAGCAGCCTGGCTCGAGTCTACGTGGCGGCGTCGCCATCGCAGCTTGACTCGCATCGAGTGGCGCTCAACGTAGGGCAGGTGCAGGGAGCTTCGGTTGGATCGGTTTACGAAGTCTACCCGCCCGGCAGCAAGAAGTTCGGGCCTCCAGAAAGGCCAATTGCGACCGTGCAGCTTGCCTCGGTGGACGCTTTCGCTTCCGAAGCGACGATCGTTTCAGGCGGCAAGATCGCTCCCGCATCCCGCGCCGTTGAACGACAGCACCGTTATGGCAATCAGCGCATGCGGATCTTCCTTGACGACCTGGAGAGTTCGCCGACTCTGCAGTCGATCCGGGACGCGCTCCAACCCCTCAAGTACATCGAGGTTGTCAACCGGCCCACGCTTTGCAACATGCAGGTGAGGCAGGCCGGCGGAAGAATACAGACGCTCGGCGCCGACTCCACGACGCTATCGCCGCCTGTAGCCGTTAGTGACCCAACCGTGGTGGAACACGTGGTGGCCGAGATCAAGTCCTGGGCCAAGTGGTTCAACGTCCTCTCGATACGCAACGCCCAGCCCGGAATCGACTTGCAGTTCACGCTCAAAGGAAGCCAGACCCGCGATCCGATGGCTCGCGTGGGCCGGCCCGACATGGGGGTTTTGGTAGGCGAGAAGGTGGATGCCACGCTAACCAACAACTCCGACCGGGATCTGTATGTTGCGATGTTGGACCTTCAGAGCGATGGCGAAATTTCCGTTGTCTATCCGGGCCAGCAAGGCGAGGAGGAGGTCTTGAAACCGGGGTCGGCACTTACCAGGTCTTTTACCACCACTCTTCCGAAGGGGCGCTCCTTCGAAACCGATATTCTCAAGGTTTTTGCCAGCTATAAGCCCATCGACCTGACTCCTCTCACGCAGGCTCAGATTCGAGGCATCGCGGAAGGTGGAGGTGGGGGGGAGTCCGATCCGCTCCAGGAACTGCTCATGGATTCCACGGGCGAGACCCGAGGGCTGGCACCAATGTCGAGCAAGCCCCTGGATCTGGGTTCCTGGACCACGGTCCAGCGAGTGCTGGTTATAAAACGGGGGAGTTAGCTAAGCGAGTTAGTTAGAAGATCAGGGAGGATCTCGCGGCTCGCGGCGGGCAGCATGAAACGGACGGGGGTCTGGGAGCACTATCAGAGGGGCAGCTCTGGGAAGACAAATTACGCAGGAATGACTGCCCGTCTGACAGAAGTGCATCCGCGGGGTGAGTCCGATGCGCAGAATTCAATTGCGCCTGGCCTTCTTCATCGTCTTGATCGCCGCCGCAAGCTTGAACAGCGTTCCCGCTGTGTCTGCCCAAACGGTGGCATCTCAACGTGGACTGCAGGACGCGAGTTCACCGCCGGCATCGACCGTGCAACTCGGGCCTTACTACGCCCTGGTCATTGGCAACAACAATTACCGCTACCTGCACAAGCTCCAGACCGCGGTCAACGATGCCAACGCAGTGGCGCAACTGCTGCAGGAGCGCTACGGGTTCACCACGAAAGTCCTGCGTGATGCTACGCGTAACGACATCTTAACGGCGCTGACTGAATATCGTCGTACGCTTCCCGAGAACTCCAACCTGCTGATCTATTACGCCGGCCACGGCCAGCATGACCGGGACACGGATGAAGCCTACTGGCTGCCGGTCGACGCACAGTCGGATAACAATGCGAACTGGATCAGTGCCGATGACATCACCCGCGACGTTAAGGCCGTCTCGTCTCTGCACGTGCTCATCATCGCCGACAGTTGCTATTCCGGCGCGCTCACCCGAGATGCCGACGTCGCCATCAACCCGCGCGAGCGCAGCGCCTTTTTCGCAAAAATGCGAAAGTCAAAGTCGCGAAACCTGATGTCCAGCGGCGGCGACGAGCCGGTGGCGGATAGCGGCGCAGGCGGTCACTCAGTTTTCGCCGGCGCGATTCTGGAAAGCCTCAGTCGGATGGAGGATGATGAGTTCACTGCCTCCAACCTATTCGACAGATTGATTCAGCCCGTGGTTGGCGGTCGATCCGACCAACTGCCACAATATAGCTACATCCGCAACTCCGGCCACGATGCCGGTGACTTTGTCTTTTCCCGATCGAGCACGCCGCCACCGTGGCCCCCCGGCGTCTCACCCGCCGTCAACCGGGACTTAGTGGCTACGGTCATAAGTCCAAAGCCCGGACCGTCTGTGCGGGCTGCCCCGGACTTGATCGACAGCGCCAAGAAGTTGTACGAGTCCGGCGACTACACCTCGGCACTGCCCTCCTTCAAGCAGGCTTCCGAGGCGGGCAATGCAGAGGCTATGGCCTACCTGGGCGACTACTACTCCACCCGGTGGCCGCGGTTGACGGGGCTGACCAAGAACGATGTCGAGGCGGTCCGCCGCTACCGCAACGCGGCCGAGGCCGGGGATGCACGAGGGATGACCAGACTCGGTCAGATGTACTCGTCCGGCAGCGGCGTGGAACAAAACGACACTCAGGCTTTGAGTTGGTTCCGCAAGGCAGCCCAGGCCGGCGACACCCTGGGCATGACCGATCTGGGTTTGATGTACGAGTCCGGTAAGGCAGTCGACAAAGATTACTCCGAGGCGTTGCGCTGGTTCCGGAAGGCAGCCGACGCGGGCGATATGCATGGAATGAACCACGTGGGTTGCATGTACGAGCACGGCCGGGGAGTGGAGAAAGATTACAGCGTGGCGGTGCGCTGGTTCCACAAAGCAGCCGCGGCCGGCAACGCGATGGCGATGAACAATCTGGGCAACATGTACCTGAATGGCACTGAGGTCGGAAGAGACTACGCTGAGGCGCTGCGTTGGTACCGCAGGGCAGTGGAGGCTCCATATGGGCCCGCCTCCGGCGAGAGCGGTGGCGATCTGAAGGCGATGAACAACCTGGGTTTTATGTACGCGCACGGTTATGGCGTGGACAAAGACTTCGCCGCGGCAGTGCGCTGGTGGCGCCAGGCAGCCGACGCCGGTGATGGGCTCGGGATGAGCAATCTGGGCGTTATGTACGAAAACGGGGATGGCGTGCCCAAGGATTACGAGGAAGCGGTGCGCTGGTTCCGCAAGGCAGCCGATGCTGACGAAGCCAGAGGGATGGGCCTGTTGGGCTTCATGTATGAGCACGGTTACGGCGTGAAGAAGAACTATGCCGAGGCGCTGCGTTGGTATCGCAAGTCTGCAAGACTCGGGGATGAATACGCTTTGGGGCAGCTCAAGCGCCTGGGTGAGAAGCCGGCATCGTAATCAAATTAGGATCACGCGAAGGAATTACTGCATGTCATGCCGGAAGATCGTCTGGATCGTTACCGCAGTCTCCCTGGGCTTGACTGCGTGCACCAAAAAAGGGGTGGGACCGGGAGATCACGAGCAGGTGGGTATTGCGAGCTGGTACGGCCACCCCTATCACGGTCGACCCACGGCGAGCGGCGAAATCTATGACATGGAGAAGCTGACCGCGGCCCACCGAACCCTTCCGCTCGGAACCCTCGCGCGCGTAGAAAGCCTGGTCAATGGCGAGACCGTGGAAGTCCGAATCAACGACCGCGGGCCCTTCGTCCAGGGGCGCATCATTGATCTGTCTCATGCAGCGGCGCAAGCCATCTCCATGCAAGGTATCGCCAACGTCCATCTACAAGTGATCAGCATGCCCCGCACCCGCGCCGCAGATGTATTTGCGGTGCAGGTGGGAGCCTTCCAGCAGCGAGCTGAGGCGGACCAGCTTCGAAAGCAATTGCAAGGAAAATACGGAAGTACGCGGTTGGTGTTTCGCGAGGGCGATCAGACCTGGCGTGTTCTCGTGGGACTGGAACCTACCGTCGAGAGCGCCAATGCGTTGGCCCAGCAGTTACAGCAGGAAGCCGAGCCGGCTTTCGTAGTTCTCGTCGATTCAGAAGAGTGAACCTATATGGGTAAGGGCTACTCTTAAAACATGTGCTGATCGTTCTAATGGTCGCCATGTGCGGCAGTACATAGCCAACCATCCGAGCAACGCGGGCTTACTCCCGGAATCGCAAACTACGATGGCAGCGCGGTTCTTACCACGCATTGGTGATCGGGATCGACAATTACTAACATTTGCCCGAGCTTAAAAGGGCAGTGGGTGATGCCAAATCTATTGCCAGGGTGCTGCACAACCAATACGGGTTCGAGGTGAAGCTGCTGGCTGATACTGGTGCCTCTTCTTTTGTGATGAGAGGATGACTCTAAGAGGGAAGAACCACTTCCACGTCCTGGCGCCAGTAAAAGTACATGAACACGGCCATCACGCCCGCCAGCGGATGCCAGAGCAGTCCGTGTGGCTGGAAGAAGCTCTTCGGGTCACACAACGGTCCCCCGGTTTGTGACAACGACCAGAAGAGCGTCGCCGCAAGGATGGAACCTACGCCTGACCACCATTTCCATGAGAACAATGGCTTCGACCCGCTGATGCTAAACTCAGCGACCGCATACGCCGCGACCAGAATGAGGATCAGAATCAACGACGCGAATTTCCAGTCCCAGAGCGCACCCACGATAGTAAACAGCGCCACGGTGCTCACGTAGCCCAACCAAAAGAACGAGGACGAATCCCACCAACGGCGGATCGTATAAAAGACAAGGAACGCCGCAAACACAAACATAGACAGCTCGTCCGTCACCCCGCCCCAGGCCTTCAGCGAGCCGTGGAACCACATGCTGCCCAGCCCCAGGAACAGAACCGCGAAGATGTAGAGGTCTGGTATCAGGGTGGTAGAGCGTATGAGATTGGGATAGCCTCCCTGTTTACGGTCAAAGTATACGAATAGCGCTACCACAAAAGAGGTCCCAATCGAATAAAGATTGAACCAGGTGTTGACCGGCTGGCGAACACCGGGCGCGCCCGTCTTAACCTCGTGCAGGTTGAACGCTTCGCAATAGCAGGTATTGGTTTTGACACCAATACAGTTATTCTCGGAGCCCGGCCATCCCGCCGCGACGAAAATCAGAAACGCGCCGAGAAATACAATGATCCCAGCACCCCAGACAAAGAACCCTCTGTAAGGTCCCATATGTATCCTCCTGCGACTAATTGCGTCACGAACGGGTGAGTAACTGCAGCACCTGGTCGGTATCTTCGTTTGTACCTTGCTTATTTATGTCGATCTATGTGGGGATTGGCCGAAGGTAGTTCACGCTGCCGCCGGTTGTCAAGGCATATTCTGCCTGCTTTCATCCTGCATTTCCAGCCCAAGCGGTGGCTTCTTCCCCTCAATGCCGATAGCTTAATCCGCCCACACTCTCGCACAAACTTACTCGAGCAAAGAACAAAGATTGACTCGGCTTGTAACGCTCGCAACCTCCGCAACACTATCGGAAGAGGGCACTTTTCTTGTGCTTCTGCGGCCGCCTGTATTGAATCGGGTTGCGACGCAAACAAACTTGATCGCGAGAGGAGATTGATATGTCGACTGGGGACATTATTTTCATGGCCGTCGTTGTCGGTGTTGCCATTCTGGTGGCGATTCTGAAAGCGATTAACAAAACGCCCGCCTGGCTGGGATACGTTCTCATGGGGGCGGCCAGTTTGGTAAACATCGTGGGCGGGGCAGTTGTCGGCGAGTACAAGGCCGTTCCTCTAGGCGTGGCCGGCGCCATCGGCACGCTCATCTTCATCGTGTGGCCCAAGCGTGCCAAGAGCGAGCCTTCGGCGGGCGACGACACAGTGGGAGGCACCGTCACCTTCGGCGCCATGAAAAACACTGTCGAGGATCCGCGGTGGTGGGTCATCGCGGGCGTGCTAGCTGCAGCCGTCGTTGTGGCTTTTGTAATTCCGCAGGCACCCACGACCCGATCAACACCGGAACAACTCAAGAAAGCGCACGTCGAACGGAACAAGTAGCAATGTGCGCCGGCCCTCTTCGGAAAAATGTTCGCTTGCCGAGGGGGAACAGCGACAACCGCTTCGCTTCGCAAGGGATGCCCGGCGGCGGACCAGGTCGGCAGCCGGGCAAGCGGATTGGTTGGACGGTCGGCGGGCTGGCGTGGCTTCCGGTGCGGATGACTTGATGCACGTTCGCTCCCGCGACGTCATCGCGATGAAAGCAAGAGGGATGCCAGAGGGACAACTTCTATGCTCGATACCATGCGTAAACCCATCTTTATTGTGGCTTTGATCGTCATCTTCCTGACGGTGTTGGTGGAGCTTGGATCCATGGCAGTGCTCCACGTTCCTTCCCAGGCCGGATCTCCCCTGGACGTCGCGCCCAACGGCAAAGCGATTCCGGCATTGGCTTTTCTGGATGGATTAGTGTTCTTTGCGACGATGATGATCGGCATCGCCTTGTTCCTCTCTCAGCGCTTTCAGAGCAAGATTCAGGGCATCATTACTCTTGTTTTCTCGCTTCTCCTGACACTGGGTTGCATCGGAGTCGTCATTGCCGATTTCGTCCTGCTCATGTTGATGGTCGGCTTGCTGCTGTCAGTCCCATTTGGGACGATTGTTTACTTTGCCGTCTGGTCGGGTTTTGATACCACCAATGCGCGGCTTGTGCTCAGCCTGCTGATGACGCTGAAAATCATCTTCGCCGTGTGCCTCGTGCTGGCCGAGCAACGATTTCTTCAGAACAAGGGCCTCATGCTGATTATCGCCACTTCCCTGGTTTCCAATCTGATCATCGCCTTCCTGCACGGCTTTGTTCCACGTCCTCTGGTCAGCATTACCGACGACCTTGCAGCGATCGTCGTCTGCATACTGGCCATCATTTGGGCGGTAGTCTACTTGATTGGTGGAATTGTTTCAGTCGTGAAGGTTATCGTCTAGAAAAGCGCCGGGGATTACTCCAGTTGCACTGTGCAATCGGATGATTGGAAGGTGAACACCAACCGCCCCTTCGCACCTAGAATCTGGAGGTTCGCCTGGGTTGGATGCTTGGGATTCTCTTTACTAGACCAGGACTGGTCTTTCAGTTTTCCTCCGCTACCGTCCGCTGTCGAGTAATCAATCGTCGCGCACCCTTGCCGCGTCAGGGTAAATGCCGCTTGCCGAATCTTGTCCTTATTATCCGGCGAAACAGCGAACTTCGTAGGCTGGTCTCCAGCGCTCAGCATAAACTTGCCTGCGGCGTTTGCGGAACCGTGCACACGCTTGAGCGGTGGAGGATCAGGGGTTAATTCGCTGGCCTTTAGCTTAGGACCTGGTGAACCGAAGAGATCCCCGAGCGTACCCAGCGCCGGATAGGCATCCGGGGCGAACGTGGTCGCGCTAACGGGCTTCCGGTTTGTGCCAGAGCCCCAGACGGCCAACACCACGAACAGCACGACAATCAGTACCAGCACGATAAGAAGAACCTTGCCTGTCATCGCTCACCCCCGTGCAACCGCTAACCCCTGATCCAGTCAATAGGGTCAGTTTCCTCGTCTCGAAATGGCCGTTCCCGTAGGTCGAGTGCAAGAACGCTCGTCATCCGGGACTACTTGAAGCGCTCAATCCCACCCGCCCGGCTAATGTTGCCACGACACCGTGAGCTCGCCCGTCGAGTTCCTGATACCCGTGCCTCCCGGATGGAAGGCGCCGCACTCCTCGCTGTGGCCTTGCATCCGGAACTGGTAACACACTCTCGCGGGAGTGTCGAACGACTTTGTGCAATCAGCCCAGTGTGTGCACGTGCGGTCGCCGACAAGTTGGAAGTGGTTTGACTCAATTTTCCAGTCGGAAGGCTTGGGTTCCGAACAAAGTGTGTACCAGGGGCTGAACTCCGCACAACGGCCGCTGGGCGCCTCTTTTTTATACGTTTCATTTGTAATCGCAGGCGGGAGTGGCTTGCTGGTGACCGGGGTCCTATTTCCTCCAGTGCTCGGGGGCTGGCCTCCGGAAGTTTGCACCGCGCCTTGAGTTGTGTCCGGCTTCTTCATCGCCAACCATATTCCAACTCCTAGGCCGATTGCGACCACGACCAGCACTGGAATCAGCCACATGGGGAAATGGCTTTTCTGCACCGTGCTTTCCGGCACCGTAAAGGCAATTACTTGAGAGGAGTCGCCTTGATCTGGGACAGCCACCGAAACTACGTCCAGGCGGAACTGGTAATTGCCAGCCTTAGGTTTGCCCTTTGCCGGCGCAGCAATCTTGACCACAAAGACTTTTTCCTGGTCTTTGTCGAAGTGCTGGTCCGGCAAACCGTCGATCTTCACCCATCCGCTTTGCACTGCCCCGCTGGGTGGCGTCGTGACCGGAAGGGATACCAGGATTGCCCGACCGTCGAGCGGAGCGCCGCTCACGTTCTTTGCCTTGAGTTGCAGGGTTGCGCACCCTTGGCTATCAAGCTTGGGGTTGGACATGCCCTCGGGTGTAGTTATTTGACAGTATCTCGCCATGGTAAGCTCCTCCGAACCTTAGTTAGTGCTGCCGTTAGTGCTGCCTAGCTTCTCTTGCGGTGATCCGAACTTTAGCTCATAAGTCACATATGCCGGCTTCTCCGACTCGACGATCCGCTGGATCAAGGTACTATGCTCCGTGAGCTGGCCCGGAGCCGTAATGCGTAAGTGGAAAGGTTGGACTCTTCCATCAACGCCAAGCACGCGCTCGTCGATTTCGAATCCGCTGATGCCCGTGGCGGTTTCCAGGAAGAGAGAGAGCCCTTTGCGCGTCCCCCGCCAATGCGACAAAGTGATGGCAGCCGCAGCCAGTTCGCGCAGCCGGCCGATCCCAGTAGATAACGTCGGAGTTGAGAAGGCCGCCTCAGACCTTGGAACGTCCAGGAGACCTTCGAGATCGACCCAACTCGCCAGGTACGCCACGAATGCATCGGGGGCCCGGTGCGGATCGAATATCTCGGCCAGGTGATCCAGCGCCGACTCCGAGGGCGCGTGCATCGCCTCCATCACCTCGAGCATCGCGGATAGCGGACCTCCCGGCTGCGCGGCATGTTGAAATACCGACGGCAGGAGCTTCTTAATCTGCGCCTTTTTCACTTTCGGTCACCACCTCAATTTCATGCTCACCGGAACAGAACAACCAGTTGGGATCGAGCGTCACCTTGTCGGTAAAAACCTTCCGGGAGCAGGTTTCGTAACGCTGCCCGCTGTCGCGGCTGCGAAACACGCCTGACTTCCCGCCCGTCAGCAACATGCTGCCTTCCGGCTCGGCCGCAAGCGCATCGACCCGCTCCAGCGGGTGTTCTCGCGAAGCCTGCGGCAGTCCGCAGCCGATAGCAGGCGCCTGCCAGGATTCCTGGTCGCTGCGCCGGTCCATCCACAACACCCCTGCGTCATAGGTTGCGGCCAGAATCTTGTCGCGCTGGAAGGCGAGTTGTACGCAACTGCCGCCCAGCCAGCCCTTGTTGAAAGCTTGCCAACCCTCGGCCGGGTCCTGGGCGCCCAGTAACGCCCACGCGGAACAACCGTTCCCCGGTTCGCTCGGCCCTGGAGCTGCCAGGCCCGCCCACAAGAAAGCCCGATCGCCGTCATACTGCACGTTCAGTACACGGACGTCCTCCCCTGCCTTCCCGATGTTTCGGAACGTGTTTCCTTTCCCGCCATCGCTGGACAGGAAGACGCCTCCCATGTTGCGCGACGCTACCGCCACGCTGGTCCCAACTTTCAGGTCGGCAGCAGCCACCGCGTAGTAGCCAATCTTTTCGTCGTCCGGGCGAACGAATACCTGCACCAGCGACGAGCCTGGCGCCATCGAGATCTCAAAGAGGCCGACCGCCGTCGCCACAAGAAGCACAGGAGTGCCCTCGCGCGAAATCCAGGTTAGATCCACGATCTCGAAATCTGCCGAAGACCTCTCCTGCCAGCTTTCGCCACAATCCCAGGAGACGTGAAGGCGCGAGCCCGGCCCCTCTGAATTGCGCGTGGCGGCTGCCACCAATCCCGGGACCTTCGCATTGACCTCAATTGCAACCACAGTCTGGCCGGGAAACCGGCCGGCGGGCGCCCACCCGTCGCCATCATCCATGGACCGATACAACATGGAATGACTTCCCGCGTACCAGGTGTGAGGCTGGAAAGCATCGATGGCAAGACACTCAATCTCGTCTTCAGGCACTTCCTCGACGATCATCTTGGCATCGTCGACATAACTCACGCCCGGCTCTGCCAGTGCGGCATCGTAGAGGCTGGAGGTTCTCAAAGCATGCCCAAACCGCCAGCCTGGGTGGGACTTCGTGGGCAGCGGATTGATCGCATCATGAAGACGATCGATCACGCGCTTCTTGAGAGCGACCGCGTCCTCCTCGGCATCGACCACCACGCGCGCATGCACTCTTACGGTCTTGTACCGGGCCCAGCTCACCACACAGGTCGTTCCCAATGGGCGGCGTTCGTCCAAAGCGGTTTGGATTCTTTCCCGGGACTCGTTGGTCTGCACGGCGCGAAGCTGGTCGATGGTGACCGGCCCGCCGCTCTTCTGCTCATCAAGGAACGGAACCAGCACGACCTCCACGGTTCCCGGAGGCGCATACTTCCACAGACTGGCGCGGGTGTATGCGCGAGCCCGGCAGACTGCGCCAGACCGCTTGGCCAGGACTTCAAAGTCGCGGGCGGTGACGGCGCGTTGCAAGGAATGCAGTTCTTGCGGGCCCCGAAGCAAAGCGTTGTCGACGGTTTCCGCCGAGCGTCCGCCAACTGCCGCCGCCGGATTATTCACGGTGACGCCGGGTATTGGATCCTTAAGCACCGTCAGTGTGTTGGCCGCCACGTTGCCTTGCGACCCGCCGCCACGCCGGTACCAAACCCGAATTTCCCGTCCCGCGCCCGGAACTGCAGCCAAGGCCTCCGGAACTTCCTTCAAAGATCCCGTCTCATCCTGCGTTCGCACTGAGGGAGCGAAGGTGATAATTCCGGTTGCACGATCTGCGAGATAGACGAAGAGGTCAGATCCGAGTTGCGTAAAGTTCTCCACCTCGCGCCAGATGCGGTATGACTTGCCGGCGAACTCTCGCGCCGGAACCCGTTCTCCCAGCTCGGCAGCAGTGGCCTCGACCCCGACCACCAGATCCAGTTCGTCCCCGGTCGGAGCCACCATGGGGGAACGGCTGACACTAACGGAAAGCCCGCCAATGCCCGTGCCTCTTCCCACCAGTTCCGCCTCAATGAGATCGCAATGATGCGCGAGTGCCTCCACTTCGGTCTGCCCCGCCGGGATCAATGCCGTACGAGAGACCGCGAACACGGGTGGTTCGCTCCCGCTGTCTGCCCGGGAAACGCTCACCCGCGTTCCACGAGGAATCTCCACCGCCTTTTCAGCCGGGTGCGCCACCTTGAAGAGCAGATTCACTCCCGCTGATTCAGGCGGCAACAACCGCACCCCGAGCAACCGGAGAAATTCGATGTATGCCTTCTCCGGCACACGGTTCAGCCGGTAGATCATGGTCTCGGTCAAGAGAGCACACACCTCAACCAGCACCATTCCAGGGTCGCTGACCGAGAGATCACTCCACTCCGGGCAGGTTACGATGATCCGCTGGCGAGCCTCCTCGACCAACTGAGTAAAGGTCCGATCATCCAGGTTGGGAGATGGGAGTGCCATTATGTTCGTTCCCCTGTCAGGTCAAACGCGTACGCCAGCCTCTCGGTTTGCAGAGTCGCGCGCACCCGATACTCAAGGTAGATTTCAAGTCTCCCCGGTTCAGTTCCGCCTTCCGGGCGTGCCGCGTCCAGGCGAATCACTTCGACCCGTGGCTCCCAACGCTCGATCGCCTGGCGCACATAGTGAATCGCCAAACCCGCCGTGGTGTCGTCGTTCGGAGAAAAAACCAGGTGGTGCAGGTTGCAGCCGTAGTGGGGACGCATGAGCCGCTCTCCAGGACGCGTTGCCAGCAGCAGCAAGATGGCCTGCCGCACCGACAATTGTCCTTCGACCATTTCGATGCCCCCACGGTTCGAGACACACAACCCCACCGGTTTCCCCGACTGCACAAACCCGGGGTCGCTGAATCTCCAGGCCCGATAGCGCGTTGTACTCATGACAACTCCGACACAAACTCTTGTCCCGCATCCCTCACCACATACATGGCTACTCCCGGAGGAGTACCATCGGTAAAACCGGTCACTGTGTCGAGACAAAGCTTGCGGTCGTCCACTCGAATGAATTCGCAATAGCCTTTCTGCACGACCAGCGTCGTCAGGCAGGGCTTGAACGGTACGACGCTTGGACATCCTGAAATCGGTCTGCCCTGCGGGTCCGCCTCCACCAGCACTTTTCGCCCCGCAATCGTGACCAGTTCCTGGGTGGCCTTGATCGAGACCTTGCCGGGACCGTGCTTGCAGAACAATCCTGCGTCTTCAGTTAGCACTAGCATTAGGCTTGCCTGAAATCGATAGTCTTGCCGCTGATTGTTACTCCGCGCCCCGGAGCTTCAATCTCCAGGTCCACCGCCGAATGGAGGACAAACTTCTTGGGCGAGAATTCCAGAAAGCTGCCTTCTTTATTCTCCAGCCGAATGGAGTCCCCGGCATCGTCGAGCCTTATCTTCTGTCCCCCCGGCATGCCGAGGCTGAAGCGACGAATCGAAGTGCCTTCCACTCCATAGTCGCCAGGACTGTTCGTGCCATAGAGTCCACCCAACACGATGCCCTGGGCTACGTCTCCTCCAATACACAACACGAGCACATGGTCCCCGACGTCGGGCAGGATGACGAAGCCCTTTCCACTGCCGGCGCCCGCCGCCATTACCCCCATCCAATCCGTTTCAACCGCGCCCAGCGCGGGCAGCGAAGCGCGCACCCGGCCCAACTTGTCCGGATCCTCTACATTGGTAACCCTGCCCCAGATTGCAGTGGCGGCTCGCGCACGCTTCTCCGGTACCGGGGGGACCGAGGAGATTTCCGAAATGAATCCCGTTCGCCGGTTGATCATGTGAGTCACTGAAGTCAGGACATATCGGCCGGCAAGAGAGTTCGCGACCCCGCGGACATCGACGCGACTGCCTGCCAGAAGCTCGGGATCGCCCTCTGCCACTCCCCAGAGCGTCACCTCGCGCGAGACTCGCAAATCCAGTTCCGCCTGCGCCACCGCAGCCGCATGATGATCGTCGGGCAGCATTTCGTCCGCCAGCGTGCGCTCTCCTGTTACTCCAAACCGATCCGGTGGCGCTTCGGCGTCCACTTCCCTGCCGATACGTGCGCTCTCGGCGCGGCTCTCATGCGGCTCCATTCGGGACGCATCCCAGCCCTTTGCCAGCACGGAGCGGCAAGCCGGGTCGCCATTCACTTCCAGTCGAGCCTCCAACAGAGTCTTCCCTAATTCGAGCTGGATGCTGTCGCCTATCCCTTCCAGATTGATTAAGTGCAGGACATCTCCTCGCAGTGTCAGATAAAGCCCGAATCGCTGCGACACTTCCACCAGCAGGTCAAGATCGGATTGACGGTGCTGAATCAGCCTTTGCGACAATGGACCATCCTCTTCGGCTTCTACCGATAAGCCGATCTCGGCAACCAGTTCACGTGCCAGATCCGAGGCAGTGACCTGCACGTGGACTCGCACCGGCTGCCGCTTCCGCAGGCGGTGCAGCTTGTCGTAGCAGCGAACCCGGATGGTGCGGCCATGGGCTGCATCGTAACCATGTTCCAGCGCCGTAATTTCGCCATCGAATAAGGTCGCGGAATCTGAAGCTAGATGCACCTGCGAGCCGGACCTCAGGTTCTGCAAATCTGGAATCGGATCGCGCGGGGCGAAGAATGTGAGTTCGCACACGCTTGGCTGAGACAGCTTGTGCTGCACCCGCACTTCCTCCAACGTCGCTGTCGCGCTCTTCGGAAGCGATTCGCCGTCCAACTCGATATCAAGCCGAGGAATGGTGGCAACGGCACTCATGCTTTGCCTCCCACAGACGAATCCGGCGGAATCATCAGGAGACGCCCGGCAGAAACATCCCACGGGTTGTCGATGCCATTAAATGTCGCAATCAACCTCCACCATGCCGGTTTTCCGTAGTGCAAAACGGCAATCTCATCGAGCCTCTCGGTACTTCCGCCTCCTTCCGGTTCTTCGCCTCCACCCTTGATCTGGTGGGCGTCAAGCTCGTCGGGAGGAACATTGATTTCATCCGGCAAATCTTCAAGTTGCAGATCGTGGTTCGCTGCCGCGGAATCTGCCCCGGCCGAGTCTCCTGCTCTTACAAACCGCATGCGCAACCAGGAACGCTGCGGAGCCCCATTCGGCGTGAAATACTCAAGCCGTTCAGAAACCGCAGCTACTACTCCAAGCACGTTCCACGACTTCCCCCAGACGAAGCGCACCGGCGGAACTTGCGCGTAGCCATCGTCACTCTCACCGCCTTCGGCCAATTCAGTTAGAGGCCGAGTCAGCTCGCGCACATCCTCGGTGGAGGCTGCGGCATCGGCAAGCGAAACGTCAAACAAGAGGTCGAGCAGGATCTCAGTCATTCCGCCGCCGGTGTGTAAAAGGGGATCATCCTTAAGGCCGGCGCCGGTCAAAGGCCCATAACTCGACTGCCGCGGCTGAACCCCCGCCACCCGGCGCACCACAACGCTAGCCGGATTCAACAGGCACGGAAGGCGCTCACCAGTCTTCTCCAGGAGGAACGCGACTCGCTCCATCAATTCCCTCCCCGCTGCTCAAGCTCAAGAGCATGAAGGTGTTCCGACCTGCGAAGGTCCAGCGCCCACTCCAGTGTGGCCATAGGTTGACTTTCGGGGAGTGCGGGCCATGAATCATCAAAGCCTGGTTCCGCTTCGCGCATAACAAGGAGTGGCCACGGATCTGCGGACCGTTGGGTCGCGGCCGATTCGTGCCTGCCCAGCGCTCTGCGCTCTGTACTGCGATCCTCAGGGGCTCTCCTGTTTCGCGTTCGAGGTTGTAGATCGCTGGGATTGCTCGGTCCAGAGGTCCGAGTCTCTGAATCTTCTGTGGAGATGGCAACGGATCTTTGCTCGAACCTGGGCAACCTTACGGGCGGTGTAGCCTCATGGGAAACGGTTGGGGAAAGCGGCTGCCGTTTCTCATCCTGCTGGTTCTCATTTTGCTGGTTCCTATTTTGCGAGAGTGTCACCTGCGCCATCTTCCACGCCAGGTGCGCCTCCGGAGCCGAACGATGAACCGGAGCATTAGGCAGCGGTCTCTCGACGCTTCGCCTGACAAGCTCACGCCAATGCGGCCTCGGAGTTGCTTCGGTCCGGCCGCGGTTGGCCAGCACCCGCTGCGAGTCGCGACCACCGAACTGCGGAACCTGGGCAAGCGTCGGTGAGATCTCATTTTCAGACTCGCGAGGAGTGTGCAATTGACTGACGGGATATGCCAGCTCAGGCCGAACCAAGCGCTGCCCACTCTCTTCCCGCGGATGGAAAACTCCAGGTGTCAACCGTCGCCTCATCCGCTCGAACCACGTTGCGCTCGATTCTGCAGCATGAAGCGATGCGCGCGTGGTTGTAGTCAGCAGTTCCCCCGATTTTCTTGGCGACGACTGCGAAGATGGAAGAGAAACCGACGGAACATCTCCCAACTCGTTTCGCGGTTGGCTTCCCGTCGCCGCGCTCGGCGATCCGTGCCACGGTATTCCACCCTCTTCAGTGGACAGCAGCTCTGGAGCCCCTTCTTGAACCATCCTCAGCCACTCTTCAGGCGGACCCGCCGGTTCGAATAGACTCCGTGGATCCCGATTAGCCTGCTCCCGACTTTCGGAGATTTGTCCGGAAGACTGATCCTGTCCTCGGGCATCGAGTGGAACAGTGGTGGCGAGCGCGGCTACACCAGGAGATTGCGCCCGCTCGGGCGCCGCGTCTTCCGCTTCCTCCAGGTAGCCGTTCAGCCGGTCCCGCAACTTGCGCGCCAGTGCTTTTATCGAAGACTGGTTCTGCCGTCCGGGCCCTATGTCACTGCTGTTCCACGTTTTCATAAACCAATTCCAGAGTATGAATCGCCACCCGGCTGGGGCCCATTGCATTCAGTTCCGCCCCGCGCCATGCGGAGGGCCAGGCGTTGTAAAGTGTCCAGCGCACCTTTTCGGTGACCCCGTCGGCGTCCAGCACTAATATCTGAACGTTCTTGCGCTGCACCGGCTGCTTCACCGCGCTCATCATCCAGTCCCATAACTCCCGTGACTGGGTAAAGCCAAACTGCAAAACGACAGGGTCATAGTGAGCCTGGCCGGGGATCTGATGCTCGACTGGACTGCCACCCTCCACGTACGAGATGGGATCGATCCGTATACCCAGACCGCTGCATTGCGTGAAGTGCGCTTCCGTGATCCCCAGAATCATGAGCTTGAAATTAAACGCACGGAGGGGGTCAACAAATACCCCCGGTGCAGCCCCGGACTGGGCTTTCGGTGCTTTCGCCGCTGCTTCTGCCATGGACGCCTCCTTACATCACATCTTCAACTCAGAGAGTCTTGACTTCCGTTCCCCCGGCATACTGGCCAATCTGGAAAATGATGAACTCCGCCGGCTTCACCGGCGCAATCCCGATGACCGTCGTCACTTGCCCCATGTCGATGCTCGACTGGGGATTTGTTTCCGCATCACACTTCACGAAGAAAGCCTCTTCCGCGGTGGCGCCCATGAGCGCTCCATCGCGATAGACATTCATGAGGAAGCCGCTGATTTCACTTCGAATTGTGTTCCAGAGAGTTCGGTCATTCGGTTCGAAGACCACCCAACGGGTAGCTCGCTTGATGGATTCCTCGATCATGATGACCAGCCGGCGCACGTTGAGATAGCGCCATTCGCTGGATTCCTCCGCCAGAGTGCGCGCGCCCCAGATCAGCATGCCTTCGTCCGAGAAGAAGCGGATGCAGTTGACACCCATGGAATTCAGTTGCGCTTGTTCGGGGCTGGTCACCCGATACGTCAGGTTGAGAGCGCCGGCAACCGTCTCGTTCGCGGGCGCTTTGTGTACGCCGCGGTTGTGATCGGTTCGCGCCCAGGCTCCGGCCATATGACCTGAAGGCGGAACCGCCACCAGATCGGCCTTCGGGTTCAATGCATCGGCGACGTAGAGCCATGGGAAATAGAATGTGCCGAAGCCGCCCAGCGAGACTCGAGGACGCAATCCTGCCACGGGCTTGGAGCCAGCGTCCGGGGCCGCGGCATCCTTATCTTTCGCTTTCACTGGAGCCGCAGCCGTCTCCACAATCTTCAGGAGTTCGGTGTTCTTGACATCCGGGGGCGGATCACAAATAGCGACGCAGTTTCCCGCTCTTTCGCAATAGGACAGCAATGCTTCGTGAGATACGGGGTCGAACCGGCCAGGGGCGGCGACAATGGATACCTCGTCAATCTCCTCCAGCAACTTCAAGCCGGTCCGTGGCCGGTCTCCGCCCGCAATGGCGTCTCCATCCGCCACGTTGACGATGAAGCACCGGCTCCCGCCGTTGGCAAAGAATCCATTCACGGCATGGGAAAGCAAGGTGCTGCTCAGGTTATCCGCAGCGGCGAACTCTGCCCGGAACTGCGACCAACTATTAACGGCTATCGTTTCGTTCACGTGTGCGCTGCCATCCGGTGCCTGCCCCACGAAAGCAGCGACACTGGTACCGACGGCTTGGACGGTCTTCGGTCCTGGTTCTTCCACGACGTAAACACCGGGAGTTTGATAGGTCGGCATCTCATTCCTCCAATAGGCTGAAGCGGATTACCAGCGGTGTTCCGCTGTCCGGGTAGTTATCTTCGCTGTCGACGGGAAGCTCGCGTCCCTTTGCCTTGATAAGCAGCGTCTTGGTCCCCGTTCCTGGCATTCCGGGAAAGTAGAACCTCCCCTTGTGATCGGTACTAGTGGAGAGGCTCAAAGACGGCACCTCGACCCGGCAATCGGAGAGCGGCACGTCTCCGGGGCCGAGCAGCAAACCATGAAAACTCATCAGCGGCGCCGCCTGGATCTTCAGTGGCTCGCGCACCAGCATCGTCTCCGGCTCCGGCCGTTCTCTCCGCAAGGGCACGCTCACAACGAACGACGGTTGCGGAGCTACACCGAGCGCCGTCCAGACCGTCATCGGAATTGAATCCAGCTCCACTTGAAAATCCTTGTTCTCCATCGCAGCAAAGATCAATTGCACCAGGATCTGATGTGCGTCCTCAGGCTTATCGGACCAGGCTGTGATCAGATACCGCAAGATCAATTGCAGCGGTGGCCGCTTATTGGTGCTGGGTGGTGGCGACTGCATCAACTCCAACAGATACACGCCCACGCCACGGCCCGTTTCCTGACTCTTGGGGGGCGCGAGCGATACGTCCACTCCCTGTATCTCGCTCGCAACCCAGCTCGTCATCCGCTCATCGAACTCTTCTGCCATAGGCTCACCGTCAACCATCCCTGACAACCTTGCCCTCAATGTGCAGGCGGTGTGGGCTTCGGCGGTGTTCCCTTCGGCAGTGTTGTGTTCGGCCGTGTCGCGTTCGGCAGTGCGCCGTTCGGCTGTGTTCCGTTTGGCAGCGTAGTTCCGTTCGGCGGAGCGCCGTTCGCCGTTGAAGCCGTTGCCTGCGGGTTCAGGAACTGGTCCAGAACGTTGCGGTACTTGGGATTCAACTTTTGATACGCCGGTTCCTTTGTGGCCATGCCAAGAAGCCCTCCTACATTGGGCGGAGCCTCCACCGTGAGGGTTACAACGGCATCATGGCGCACCAGGGTATTGGGGGCCGGCGTTTGCTGCTTAATGCCACCTCGGCTGAAGATGTTGGTGGTGGGTTGCTTTACGAACGCGACCTGCAAGCCGGCACCCTGCAGGGTGCTCACCGCATCGGTAACGTTGCTCTTGGTCAAGTCGGGAACCAGAACCGGCGGTACCGCCACTAGATCTACGGTGGAGTTAGCCGCAACCTGCTGGCCGGCGGCCGGGTTCTGCGACGACACATAGGCGCCGGTTGTGCTGCCGCCGCTGGAGATACCGCTTACCGTCCCAACCTTCAGAGTCGCTGCAGTGATCGTCTTCTCTGCTTGGTCTAAGTCTTGCTGCGTAACATCGGGCACGTCGACCTTCTTGGCACAGTTTGTCGAACTCAGGCAGGCCGCGGCAACCGCCACAAACAGCAATGCGCGTTTGGCTTGTATGCCTTGAAAACTGCGCCGATGTGGTCTCGAGTCCGGCGGATGATGTAAACGGTTGTCACTCATCACTCGAAGAGAAGAAATATTGTCATCTGAAACAAAGTTGCGTGTGTTTGTCATGCGACCCTCCGCTCCTCGTGAGGTTCCATCGTGTCAGTAAATCGGGGTTGTTGAGCAAAGCGAATCACCTCCAGCTTCGGAACTGGAGATCCGCTCTTTACTACGGGGAAGAAAGATTGATGCTGTCCAATATCCTCACGCTCCAATAGTGACGGAGAAGTGGCATTCGTTACATGAGGCTCAGTTTTCGATTGTGTGGGATGAATTTAAATAGAGAGATGGCGGCAAGTAGATCAATCCCTAAATAAGGGTACGTCCTGGCGTGGTGAGAGCCGCTAGGAGCGCTCAACTCTGCGCACCGCTCTTTCGGTGGCGAGGCGGCAGGCGTAAATTCCCTTCACGAGATTGTCGCTGGCGGCGTCGATCAGAACTGCCGCCGCCATAACTCTGGTCCGGCTACTGCAGCTTCGCGTACTCTGCTTTGGCTTCTTTCAGGATAGGAACATCCGGTTCGGCGTCTTTCCAGAGTGCGAAGAAATCCTGGTAGGCGGTGCGGCTCTTCTGGGAATCACCCTGGAGCGCGTAGGCCCGCCCCAGTCCCATATGGGCAAGAGACATGAGCGGGTCGGAGGGAGCATAGTTGCGCAGAGCCAGAATCTTCTCAAACTCCTGCGCGGCTTCACTTCCGTGACCAGCCTTCCAATAGGCAAGTCCGCGGATGTAAAGCTCCTCGGTGTTCGCCTTATCGTAGGCGTTGGCCGGCTTCAGCAACTCGATGGCTTTGGCCGCATCGCCACTGGTGAGCGCTACCGCCGCCCGCACTTGAGGCACAAAGACGGCTTGACCCAGCACGTCGTCGGGGCGGCTTTTGGCGACATCTCCTGCCATATCGAGCGCTCTCTTGCTCTCTCCGGCGAGAGCGAGCACAGTCCCTGCAATGATTTCCTGGTTGTAATCCTGAAGAATTCCCAGGGAGGCGTTGGCGGACGCAATCGCCTCTTTGCGATTCCCGGCCAGCACCTGTACCCAAGCCAGCTCATTCTCCGCGTACGCCTCTGCGCTCTTGACTTGGATTCTGTGGCCAACCTGGCGAGCCTTCTCATAAAACTCTTCGGCCTGACGGATCCGCCCGTGCGAGGCCGCGATGTCACCCTGGCGGTACAAGGCTCCCCACTCCATGTCTGGTTGCCTCTTGCAGAGAGACTCTTCGCTTTCCATGGTCGCGAGATCACCCTGTGCCAGTGCTATGGTGGCTAAGACATCGTGAAGGAACAGGAACTCAGGGTGGACCTGCAGTCCCTCTTTGGCGACCGTCTTGGCTTCCTCCAGCCGGTTGAGTCCCATGTAAGCGTTGGCCGAATTCCCATAGCCGCGCGATTCACCTGGGTCCACGCGCAGGCCGCCTTGGGCATCCGCCAGCGCCTTCTCGAAGTCGCCCAGTTGCAGCTCGGTGCCTGAGAGATTGATGTAAGGGATGTGATCCCTGGGATAGGTTTGCTTGTACAGTTCGTAGGCGGCGTTGCCCTTCTCCAACTGCCCGCTGTCGGCATAGTAGTGGGCCGTGATGTAGAGTCGTTCGCGCTCGCTGGTCCGGTCCTTCAGCTCGAACGCCTTCTTGCGAAATTCCTCAGCCGGTCCTACATCGTTGTAGTTGCCATAAACCGTGCCCAGCCTGGCATAGGCCATCGCGAAGTTCGGATCCAGTTCGGCCGCCTGCTTATAGAACGGGATAGATGCCAGATCATCGCCCGTGGTGTGCTTCTCATCGCCCATGGTAAACGCCTTCAGCGCTTCCAGCGAAGATGTGGTCGCTTCCTCCAGTGGCTTGTCGAATTTCTGGATCGATGCCAGGGACTCGCCAAGTTTTTCGCGCAACCGCGTTGTGGATTGGTCAAGTGCTTTCAGCACTTGTTCCTTGCTGTCCGCTCGCGCCTGCACATCGGCAAGCGTATCGCCCGTCGCTGCATTGAGGGCGTCGAGCGTCACCACATACTGGGTTCCCATGCCGGCGATTGATCCCGCGATCAACGCTTTCACCCCCGTGCGCTGGGCGATTTCGCGCCCGATCCCGGGAGTAATGTGCTCGTCTGGCGATCTTCCCATCAAGGTCAGCGTCTGCCGCGTCTTTTCGTCCGAAACCACGTTCAGGAAAGGAGACTGCTCCAGGTCGACCGCTAGCGCTTTCTTGAGCGTGCCGTCAAAAACCCCATCGCCCGTGGTATTGACGAAATCCGCAAGCAGGATCGAGTCCTTTTCCGTGATCGCATGAACCCGCGACGAGCGGAAGTAGAGTCCGCCGGCCAACGTCACCACCAGCACCGCCACGATGGGCGCAAGAATCTTCCACGGCGCGCGGCTCGGCGCTTTTATCGCATCTTCCATTGGCGCTTCCACCGGCAGTGATCCGCTGGGCGGGGCCGCGGATACACGGGCTGCACTCGTTCGCTCCCGGGGCGTCGATCCAGAGATCGATGCGGAAGCGGCCGCCGGCGTCACGGCTGCACTGGAAGCTGGCGGCAGTTCCACCTCGCTTTGTACTGCCGCCCTTCCCGAGTCCGAGTCGCGCTTCAGACGTTGCAGGTCGGCGCGCAGATCGCCGGCATCCTGGTAGCGCAGGTTGCGATCTTTCTCCAGCGCTTTATTCACGATGCGCTCAAGTTCGAGCGGCAGATCGGGATTCAGCCGCACCGGAGCCGCCGGTGCTTTGTGAAGAATGGAATCAAACAGCGCCGCCGATGTTTCGCCTCGGAACGGAAGCACCCCAGTCGCCATTTCGTAAAGTACAGCGCCGAAGGAGAACAAGTCGGTGCGCCCATCGGTCTCCTTGCCCAGAGCCTGCTCCGGCGACATATAAGCCACCGTCCCCAGCGCGGTGCCTGGGCTGGTCAGGTGCGGATCGTTCGAGCCCAGCGTAGCCTCGCCCAGGCCCCCATCCGCGCGGCCGATGATCGCAGTCACCTTGGCCAGCCCAAAGTCCAGAATCTTGGCGTGGCCGCGTTTGGTAACAAACAGATTCGCCGGCTTGATGTCGCGGTGTACGATGCCTTCCGCATGAGCTGCGTCAAGCGCGTCGGCAATCTCAATCGCCAGCGAGAGGATTGCCTCGGTCTCCATGGGGCGCCCCGCAATGCGATGCTTGAGCGTGATCCCGTCCAGAAATTCCATGGCAATGAACGGATGCCCCTCGTGCTCCCCGATGTCGTGGATGGTGCATATGTTCGGATGATTCAGCGCCGAAGCAGCCTGCGCCTCGCGCTGGAACCGGCTCAGGGTTTGCGGGTCGCGCACCACTTCGTCCGGCAGAAACTTCAACGCGACGAAACGGTGAAGCCGCGTGTCTTCGGCCTTGTAGACCACCCCCATGCCGCCGCCACCCAGTTTCTCGATGACGCGGTAGTGCGAGATAGTTTTGCCAATCATTGAGTCGCCGTATCTTAGGCGGAGGAGAAGGCCAAGTCAATGAAAGCGACGGGGTTGGCAGCACCTCAAAAAGCGTTGTTGACGAAGGTCGCCATTCTGATTCACCGACTCCGGCCGGCCAATTCTAGTGAGCGCAGCCTCGTCTCAACCGCAGAGAAAAAAGCATTCTGCAAAGGCAAACCTCAAGAGGCAAGAGTGCACCACCTCTTCTTGGGACAACACCCACACAGCCTCAGAATATGAACCGCAACGCGAACTGCATGAAGCGAGGCGTGGTTAGCGTCGAAAGGTACCTGCCGAATTCTGAGGGAGAGTAGGAGAGCGATGGTTGAGCAGCGCGCACGTCGTAGCGCACCGAGTTGGTTGCGTTGAACGCTTGCCAACTGAACTCCAGACGCCTCTGCTCCCCAAACGAGAAATCCTTGCTCACTCCAGTATCGACGTCGAACATGCCCTCACCGATCACATTGTTCCGCACTCCTGATTCACCCGGCCACTCCGGGCGGAACGCTGCTTCCGCGGCTGTCGGATTGGCAAAGATGTCCGGGCCAATGCCCACGCCGTTGACTATCGCGTTCTTGGGGTTGGACGCCAAAGGCGCCGGCCCGTTCGGCTCCGCATCACCCTCGATGTTCCAGTTCGTGGCCCAGGTGAAACCGTTGTCGATGGTGATGGGGAAGCCGCTGGTCCAGCGGAACACACCCGAGACGTGCCACCCGCCAACAAAGGCGTTGAGATACGGGCTCGCGTTTCCCACCAGCCTCTGGCCATTGCCGAAGGGGAGACGATAGACCAGGTTGGCGTTGAGTTGATGTTTGGAGTTGAAATCGGAGAGCCCGCGCAGCGACAGGGGATCATACGAATTGATGACAATGCCGCCGCCGTTCAAGTCGTTGCCCGTTCCACCAGTGCCTTCATAAGGACCGACGCGCTCGGCGGCCGATGCCTCGTCCAACGATTTGCCAAACGTGTAGTTAAATTGCCCCTGCAGGTTGGCTCCCCAGCGGACGTTGTAAGTTACTTGCAGCGCGTTGTAGTCAGAAGTGCCGATGTTCCGCCACGCGTAGAGCGAAGCGAACTGGTCATGGTAGAAGGCGAACGGGCCGAGTTTGCTGTTCGGGAGTGCGGGGCTCAATCCGGTAATGCTCGCGGGCAGATCCATCTCGAACAGAGAGAAAGTCTCGTTGTGCGGGAAGCAATTCCAAAGCTCATATACGTTTTGTGTAGCAGTCGGATTTGCCGGTAAGTTGCCAGGGGCGCAATTATTGCCATTCGGGGTTGATGAACTTTGGTTGTTCTGGCCTAGAGCAGTTTGGGTGGCGATGCCTGCCCAGGCAGGGAAGATATTCTCGAAGAAGGGCACGGGCTGGATCAAATTGACATCTGTGCCGACGGTGCCGTTCGGTTGCACGACTGCCGCCGCCTTGGAGAGCATGGTGGCCGCCTGGAAGTACTGCATCTTGCTGGTGGGATCGGTCAGGTTCGTAGGCATGGCCAGATCGACCTGCATAGGCAGACGCCTCCCGATGCTGCCCACATAGGCAATCTGGAGTGATGATCGGGACGTGATTTGGCGCTGGAGGGAGAAATTGAAGACGTGTGAATATGGCGTCTTCAGAGATTGGTCCAGTCCCCAGTTGATGGCGAAAGCAGTATTGCTTGGGGTAACCGGAAAACTGCCCGAGGGCGTAGGGCCGAACAAGCAGCCCGCATTGTTCAAATTCGGGCACGGAGCGGGCAGGCAGGACTGGCCGGATGATCCCGGAACAAGGCAGGTAAAACGCGGAGCGTCCGCGGGCGAGACGACACCTGCGGGATTTCCGAGGTCAGTGGAGAGGCCGAAAGAACCATGCTGGTCGAAGCTGTTCACGATTGGTATACCGAAGTGGTCATACGTAATGCTGTAGCCGCCGCGGATCGAGAACTGATCCTTCTTTCCAAGAATCTTGGATGCCCAGCCGTCGCCTGTATCCGGCGCCCAGGCCACGGCAATGCGCGGTGAAAAATCTTTGTGATCCCAGTTCCAGAGGCCCGGGCCGTTGTTCTTGGGTCCACCAAGAACGAAAGTAATCTCCCCGGCGTCGTTCGCCGGCATGCCCTGTGCAGCCAATTGGGCGGAGTGGTTGAACCAGTCGGCGACATTTTGATTGGTGCAGCCGCCGCCCGTGGCCTCCACGCAAGGTGCGACCTGATATCCATTCGTCTCGTAGGGCGGAGCTTCCAGTACCCAGCGCAGGCCATAAGTCATGGTCAACCGAGGCGTCATTCGCCAGGTATCCTGCCCATAGAACTCGTAGTCGTTGATCGCATAACGGCGGTTGATCGGCGTTCCCTGAGCCAGCGCAGTGCCGTTGCGCGCGAAGTTATAAATGCCGTCCCCCTCGGGGAAAATGCCCATCAGGATGGTAGTCGCGCTGTCATAGTTTGGTCCGAAGTTGCTATCCACTGCCGGAAAGCCGTTGTTGGCCGGATCCAGTTGGCTGGAGGTGTTGGCGATTCCGCCCGTATTGAGATAGACCGCGTTGGTCTGCACGTCGGAGAACGAGTTGGCGTAGCTGGTGTGGTTGTTGCGAATCAGAAAGAAATCGCCGCCAAACTCAAACGTGTGATTTTTCCGGGTCCAGTTCAAACTGTCGGTGAACTGGTTCACGGGCACAAAGAAAGTGGTGGAACGCGTGAAAGGAACAAGGTTGTCGATCCCATTCAAAAGAACTGCCGGATACTGAGAAGTCCCGGCGGTCTCCCCTCCCTGCCGGATCCAGCCCCAGTGGAAATCATTGATGAGCCTGGGAGAAATCAGTGAGGTGAGTCCGACGGTTGAACCTTTGCTGTCGTCCAGCACGGTCGTAGACGCGGACTGGCCGGGAAACTGTTGCAATCCCGGCTCCTTGAAATTTTGCGTCTCTCCGCGCCAAAACAAAGTTTCCGAGCCGTTGGCCGTAAGATGGTAATCGCCCCGGACAACATAGGTGTTGAACTTGGAGTCAGCATTCGAGGAAAACCGATAACCCAGCGTGTTCAAACCGTCGCCAGCGTCTTCATTGGACGCCGGATACTGCTGGAGGATGCCTGCCACCCCCGCACTCGGGCCTATCTTGAGGGGGTCCATCGCCGCGATTTGAGTCGGCCCCAACGCATAGTAGCCGGGCTGCACGCCGCTTATGCCGTTGACGGTGCCGCCGGGACACGTAGATGTGTCCAGGCTGCCACCCGCTAGCGTTTGACACAAGTACACCAGATCGCCAGCCCGCAAACTCGCACTGGGTACGGTGCGCAAGACGCTGGTGCCTTGCGCGTCGCGCCGCCCTTCATAGTTGGCGAAAAAGAAGAGTCGGTTCTTCTTGATCGGCCCCCCCAACGTGACCCCGAATACATTGCGCAGGAGCTTCGGCGCCGTGTTGGATTCACCGCTATTTAACTGCGACTCTTCCAAGAACGGGTCGTTGGCACTGAAGATGGTATTGCGGTTGTATTCGTAGGCGGAGCCGTGAAATGTGTTGGTGCCGCTCTTGGTCGCCAGCGCGACCTGAGCGCCGCTGGAATAGCCGGAGTCGGCATTGGAGTTGGCGGTGGTGACCCTGAATTCCTGGACGGAGTCAGGCGGCACATTCAACACACTGGTAAAAGCGTAACCATTGTTCTGGTCGTTGACCCCAATGCCGTCGAGCGTGACGTTGGATTGGTCGCTGCGCAAGCCATTCACTGCGCCGCTGCGTGTGTCCGTCGAGGCATCCAGCTGATTCCCCAGGTAAGCCACACCGGGCTGGAGGCTCAGCAACTGAACTACGTTGCGGTCGGCAATGGGCAATTCCGCGATTTGATCTTCCTCGATAACGTTGCCGAGCGACGCGTCAGTGCGATTGATAAGCGGCGCCTCGCCTTCGACCTCTACCGTTTGCGCCACACCCGCCACCCGCAACCGAATGGGGATGGTGGAGGGCGTATTAACAACGAGCGTGACCTTCGACGCCACATAGGGTGCGAAGCCGCCTGCCGTTGCCTCCAGCCGGTAATCACCCGGAGGCACGTCCAGGAACTGGTAGAGCCCTGCCCCGTTGCTCGTAGTATTTCGCTGCAACCCGGTCCCCGGGTTGGTCAAAGTAATCTTTGCGCCGGCAACACTCGCACCAGACGGGTCAGTAACGCTGCCGTTCAGCAGACTGGCTGATTGCGCGGTCGCCAATGAGGCCAGAAGCGCCAACACCGCGAACACCCAGATCGCGAGCTGTGCTCGCTGCCCACATCGAATGCCAAACTGATGCCACCGCTGGTGCTGCCCGCTGCTCACTCGCTGATGGATTCGCGTCATCGACATTGCCTCCCAGGAAGAAAAGAACGCCGGGGAAAACCCGTGAGAAGAACTCACGCCGTTCTTCCCGCGCCCGCATGCGCCTTTTCCATTTCCTGTGCCTATTCTGGGGTCAGATGCAATACTTCCCGCCCGAGTGCCGGGAATTATACCTGAAGATCGCGCGAAGGAGCATTCAGAAAGATGTGATCGCGGAGCAGTTTTTCTCGCCGAATGGGCGAACGGCGCGAACGATGGCGATCCCGGGACTTGCTGCAGCTTCACACACTCTGTCTTGGCTTGTTTCGTGATGGAGATGTCCGGATCAGCATCTTTATTTTCGACAACCGACCTAACGGTCACTCTAACGGTTCAAAGTGTGGGGATTGAACGCCGAGTTCCGCCAACGCCTCGTCTCGGTTGTGGACAACTTTCAGGAGCGGCCTCGTAGATTCTCCGAGAATCTGAAACATGCGAGCCAGGCCAAATCCAACCGCACCAACAACAGCGATAATGCGAGGGCGTCTGGCCGCGTCCGGCATGGCGGGTTCCTGACTTGCCAGGGAACGGATCAGGTCGTTGGATATGGCAAACTCAGTAACGGATGAGAGGTCCCAAATGCCAGCGCGGGCATCGGTCGCGGTCGAATACTTTCGAATCGACACGTAAAGCTCTGCCAGCAGCTTATCCGTGAGCCGACCTTCGACTCGGAGCAACAGGATTTTGTTCTCTGAGTCGAACTCAAATCGGAAATTCTTCGGAATCTCGGGGTGAGCAGGTTGCCATGCTGCCATGGTTGACTCCCCGCTTCCGCTGCAAGGAAGCGTTGAGGCATTGTACCTCGTCTTTTTCTCGATTGCGGATCCTTCACCGCCGAGCTTCCCAGCGCTGACGACGAGCGGCCAAACCCGGAAGCAATCCGGAGGCAATCCGCCCGGCAACAACGCGATTTCGACGCCGGTGCCCCTCGCTCAACGCGTATGCAACGGAAGCGCGGCCAAAAGCACGCTGGCCCCATTCCATAGGATCTGCACGCCGATGCACACGAGCAGGAACGACGTAAGTTGCATGATCACGGTCATCCCCGTCGCGCCCAGCATCCTTCCCAGGCGGTCTGCAAACCCGTAGCAGAGAAAAATGCTGGCCGCCAGCAGAACCGACCCGACAATGGCGGTCAAAACGCCCACCAGATTGAATCCTTGAGGGTGCGGGGCATTGGCACCCAGCGTGATCGCCACGGAAATCGATCCGGGTCCCACCGTTAAGGGCAAGGTCAAGGGATAAAACGCATTACGGAAAGCGTCCTTCGGCTGAAGTTTCTTCTTCACGCTTTTCTGGTCGTCGTCATTGCCCTGCTTCAACAGCGCCCAGCCGGTTGAGATGACAATCAATCCTCCACCCACCTGGACCACTGGCAGCGAAATCCCAAAGAACGAAAGGATGTGTGTCCCGATGAAGTACGATCCAACCAGCAAGAAAAAGCTGTTCATCGCAATCCGTAAAGACAGTGCTCTCCGCGTGCTCGGTGAGTATTCTCTCGTCATCGCCAGAAAGATCGGGCTTCCCCCCAGCGGGTCAACGATTGGGAACAACGCACTGAGAATCAGGAACAGATTTTTTGCCGCTTCCACCAAGACATTTCTCCAAGCCGCGCCCAAACCTTGGCGCGCCGGCCCAGCCTGTTCTCGAACATCAATCGGAAGATCGTAGCATCCTTGGGGAAGAACTGCGGTACGTAAATCGGTTCGGATAGATGGCGGCCACGGTCAGATCTCTGCATATTGCACGGTGGCCGTTTCAGAAGCGGAAGACGACGCCAGAACTGAGGCGGAGATTATTCTGGTGGCTGTTCACGCCATTGTTGAAGAGTGTCAGATAATAGTCCACTTCGGCTGGGCGAATGAAAAAATTGCGGGTTATTTTCATGTCCACTCCTACGCCGACCGTCATCGCGAAGGCGCGGGGTGAGCCGGCAATTCCAGAACTTCCCGGGGCCAGGCTCCCGTTCGCGTGTGCTACCCCAAACAGCGCTTGCACGAATGACACGAAGTGATCCGTCAGTCTCCGGTTCACGCGTGGTCCGAACAGATAGGACGTCAATGTCAGATCCAGACCCCGGGATCCTCCTATGTTCGAAGCCGTCTGAGCGCTGAACTGCGCCACGGCCGCCAACGTGCGAGTTAAATTGTAAGATAGCCAGCCGTCTCCGCCGTTCATCGAGATGCAGCCGCAGCTTCCGGGAGGCGCATTGGATCGAACATAGTTGTACTCGCCTCCGACTTCCACTTTCGGCCCGTCCTGCACTTCCGCGCTCGTCGACGCCACCGGAGGACTTGCCGCCGTCGAGGTGACGCTGCCACCCGCGGTTACTTCCGCGGTCGGCGCCGACACTAGCCTGGTCGTGTTCGCCAAACCGTTGTTGGCCGTCGTTCCCGCTCCGCCGCCGTCCATCGGTTCGCCCGGACCCGTCCTGTTGTTGCCGACCTTCTTCGCCACCTCCAGCACCGGCTCCGACTGCGACCCGTTATCACTTGCACTTCCGGAATACGCCGCCAGGATCGATTGCGTTGCCGCCACCGGCGTCGCGGTCGTCAACTCCGCCATCCCGCCGGTTATGGTCGCCGTTCCAATCAGGTTCCCGTTGTCGAAGAATGACACCGTTCCGGTCGCGTCCGCCGGAGTGACTGTCGCCGTGAACGTAACTCTGCCGCCCGCCGTGATCTCCGCCGATGGAGCCGTCAGGATGGTCGTCGTGTTAAGCAACCCGTTGTTCCCCGTCGTGCCCGCTCGCCCGCCGCCCGTCGGTCCGCCCGGACCCGTCCAGCCGTTGCCGGCCTCATCCACCACTTCCAGCACCGGCACCGACTGCGACCCGTTATCACTCGCACTTCCGGAATACGCCGCCAGGATCGATTGCGTTGCCGCCGCCAGCGTCGTGATTGCCAGCCGTGCTGTCCCACCCACCACGGTCGCGGTTCCTAGCAGATTCCCATTGTCGAAGAACGACACCGTTCCACTCGCCGTCGCGGGCGTGACCTCCGCCATGAACGTAAGGCTGCCTCCCGCCGTGATCTCCGCCGCGGACGTCGTCACGATGGTTGTCGTATTCGGCAAACCGTTGTTGCCCGTCGTGCCCGCTCCGCCGCCCCCTGTCGGTCCACCCGGACCCGTCCCGCCATTGCCGGCCTCATTCACCACCTCCAGCACCGCCAACGACTGCGACCTGGCGTAACTCGCACCCCCCGAATATGCTGCCAGGATCGATTGCGTTGCCGCCGCCAGCGTCGCGGTCGTGAGCTGTGCCGCTCCGCCGGTTATCTTCGTTGTTCCAATCAAATCCCCGTTGTCGAAAAACGACACCGTTCCGGTCGCCTCCGCCGGAATGACTGTCGCCGTGAACGTAACGCGGCCGCCCGCCGTGATCTCCGTCGATGAAGCCGTCACGAGGGTCGTCGTGTTCAGCAACCCGATGCTCCCCGTCGTGCTCGTTCCGCCGCCGCTCGCCGGTCCTTCCGTGCCCTTGCCAGGCTCATCCCCCACGCCTGGCACGGCCACAGACTGCGAGCCGTTAGCAGCCGCACTCTCCAAGTATCCCGCCACCGGTGTCGCGGTCGCCGACTGTGTCACGCGGCCCGACACCGCCGCAGTTTCCATCAGATTCCTGTTGTGGAAGAACGATACCGTGCGCGGCGAGAGTGACACGCACAGCCCCAGAGAGATTCCCAGCAGAGCCATCAATGTCAATTCGATCTTAATCCGTCTGCGCATGTCGGTTCGTCCTTGTTTGATTGCAAAGTGGAATCATCATCACTGCACCACCAGCGTGAAGGTTGTGGAGGCACTTTGTGCTCCGTTGGTGGCCGTCACCGTAACCACATAGCTTCCAGCCGCCGCGGTTGGAGCAACCCCGAGCCCGCCGCCGCAGCCCGCAAGCGCCATCGTGATTCCTGCAAAAGCTACCAATGCGAAACCCCGCCGCAGGATCTTGAATCGTCGGAATCCGCAGAAGACTCCGCAAGCAACAAGCCCGAAGCCAAACGGTGCGAACGGAAGCGACCCCTGCCATGCGGGATGAGTACTGGATAGCAGAGCCGCCAATTGTATGGTCGGCACGGTCGATACGCCTGGACTGCCCGGCGCGTACCCTTGAGGTCCTGTAATCCACGCCGACGACGAATTGCTCGTCTGGATGACCAGATGCACCCCCGTCGCCGGATTGCCCGCCGGGACCACCGCAGGCGAAAATGTGGACGTCGCACCAAGCGGCAGGCCCGACGCTGTGAACGTTACTACCGTGAACAAAGTTGTTGATCCAACGGGCGACACGGTCAAGTTGAAGGTCGCCGCCCCCCCTGCCGCCACCGTCTGAGTTGACGCGCCATTCAGGCGCAGAGTAAAGCTCGCGACCGTTAAGGTAACGGTAGCCGTGGCAGTGGTGTAATCCACGCTGTCGGTCGGTGTGAAGACAACTGTGAGCGTGTCCAATCCGATTGGCGGGATTGTTC
>Ga0070765_100000026_pt1 | contig 121437 bp, 104 predicted proteins | sample HubBroMetageWFT5_FD_71516 | JGI IMG/M metagenome (GOLD analysis project Ga0070765, IMG submission 71516) | Warmed and freeze-thawed soil microbial communities from the Hubbard Brook experimental Forest, New Hampshire - Hubbard Brook CCASE Soil... | ecosystem: Environmental > Terrestrial >...
GCAGCCGTCCGCAAAGAGGTTGCCGTTGGTGTCGTAGCCGGCGAACCACATTTGGTTCAGCACGTTGGAAGGCGCGCCGATGTTATAGTACGGTACCCAGTCGGCCGAGCCACCCGGGTAGACGTATACGCTGCCAGATCCGTTGTTGGTCGTTGAGAGGTTCGTGACAGCGACGTTCCCGGTCGTCTTATCGACTGAGCAACTGAGTGGATTGTTTCCTGGGTCGGGGAGAACGCCGATTGGGATCACGTCGTTCCATGCGTACTTCCAGATTAGGGAAGTGGCGAAGTCCGCGACGTAAACGTTTTGGTTCTTGTCGACGCACACGCCGGTCGGCTCGACGAGCGGACCCGCGAGCTGCCCCATGAACGTGCCCCGCGTAAACCCTGGTATGTTCCAGGCGTAGATGTACACGTACCCGGGATAGCCTGCGAAGATCTGGCCGGGGTCGGATACGTAGGCGAGTTGGCCCGTTTTGGTCATGTGCTTGATAAACGAATCGCCGTGGGCGTGCTTGCGACCACGTACTTTCATCGCGTCTTGAAGACGGGGTAGCAACGCGCCATTCATTACAAGCCCGTGCGCGCTTCTTGCACTAAGGTGCTGCGCGCTCTGTTGCACGGTGCCTGGGGGTGCGAGTGCTGATTGTGAGCCGCCGCTACTGCAACCCGCGAGTATGGCTCCTGTGGCGCAAGCGTATAAAGCTAGTCGGGTCCAACTTCGCGTAAACATTCAACGTATGCAATCGTGGCACCAAACGGCGTTGGCTGTAACGGACAACCGGACAACTTACTCGGACAGTCAACGCACGCGATGCGCCTGAGGAAGCGGCCGGCGGTCGCGCGAAGCCTACGAGTACCGTGGAAGACGAGGGACCGGCACCGGGCCTGTCCAGCTTCGGGATGCTTTTGCGGGAGTATCGACTCGCGGCAGGTCTCTCGCAAGAATCTCTCGCTGAACGCGCCCGGATGAGCTCAGATGGAATCAGCGCGCTCGAGCGTGGCTATAGACGCACGCCGCAGCGCGAGACGCTCGCACTCTTGGCCGCGGCGCTGGCCCTTAGCGACGAGCAGTGCCGCGCGCTCGAGGCGGCCGCCGGGCGCTCGGGGTTGGCGCGCCGCGGGGCTTCGGTCACTGCGGGGTCTTGGCCACACGCGAGAACGTCGAATCTGCCCTTAGCGCTGACTAGTTTCGTCGGCCGAGAGAGAGAGCTCGACGAGATCGCAATCCTCGCGCGCGAGCATCGGATAGTGACGCTTACGGGCGCCGGCGGCATCGGTAAGACACGCATGGCGTTGAAGGTCGCACGGCTGCTCGGCGATGACGCCACCGGCGCCGTCTGTTTTGTCGGACTCGCCCCGGTGGGTGGTTCTTCGCTTGTTGCTACAACGATCGCGTCAACGTTTGGCTTGCAAGAACTGCCGAATCGTCCACTGTTTGAGACGCTGCTCGCGTACCTTAAAAATAAGTCCCTTCTTTTGATCCTCGACAACTGCGAGCATGTTATCGCCGAGACCGCCATCCTTGCCGACACCCTACTGGCTGCCTGCCCAAGCGTTCGGATTCTCGCCACGAGCCGCGAAGCGCTCAGGTCTGCAGGCGAGCAGGCTTACCGCCTACCGTCTTTAAGCGTCCCGTCATCCGAGTCAGCTCGTGGACTCGGCCCGGCGGACGCCACCGCCTATGGCGCGATCGCGCTCTTTACCGATCGTGCCCGCGCCGTCGACCATCGCTTTGTGCTGACCGACGAGAATCTGCCGCTCGTCGCCGAGCTCTGCCGGCGTCTGGACGGTATTCCGCTCGCGATCGAACTGGCAGCCGCGCGCTTGAACGTGTTATCCGTAAAAGCGCTCGTCGAAAAGCTCGACGATCGGTTTTGGCTGCTCACCGGTGGCGAGCGCACCGCCTTGCCACGGCAGCAGACCATGCGCGCGACCATCGATTGGAGTTACAACTTACTCTCCCTGCAAGAGCAGCGGATGTTCGACCGGCTCTCGGTCTTCGCTGCCGGCTGCACACTCGCGACTGCCACAACCGTTTGCGCCGGCGATGGCGTCGCTGAAGTCGACACACTCGAACTGCTGTCATCCCTTGTCGATAAGTCGCTGGTCTCCGCCGATCTCGAGGGGAGTGAGCCGCGCTACCGACTGTCGGAGTCGTTTCGGCAGTACGCTCACTACAAGCTCTCGACACGGGGCGAGGCGAAAGCCATGGCGCAGCGTCATGCGATCGCATGTCTCGAGCTGGCCGAGTGGCTCGATCGCGCATACTACTCCGAGCCCGACGAAGTCTGGCGCGCGCTGGCCTACGAGGAGATGGACAACTGGCGCGCAGCGTTAAAGTGGGCGCTGACCGACCACGGTGATATCGTGTTGGGGCAACGGCTCGTCGGCAAGCTTAGCGTAGTCTGGCATGATTTCGCGCCGGTCGAGGGACGGCGTTGGCTGGTCGCGGCGTTCGAGCAGGTTGACGGACAAACCCCGTCGAGCGTGCTTGCGGGGCTTAGTTACACGGAGGCGACTATCGCTTGGAGACTTGGCGAACACAAGGTCCAGCTCGCCAGCAGCGAGAGCGCAATCGCACACTACCGTGTCGACGGCGACGCTCTCGGAATCGCTCGCGCGCAGAGTCGCGCGAGCCCTGCGCTGATGCTCCTCGGTCGTTTTGGCGAAGCCAAGGCACTCCTTCAAGAAGTGCTGGCAGCCGCTCGCGGATTGGGCAATCTCGTCCTCGCCGCTTATGCATTGCGCGGCTTGGGGCACTTGAGTGCCTTGGAGGGTGACGTTGTCGCGGCTCGCGCTTTCATGGCCGAAGCACTACAGACGTATAACGGTGTTGGCAACAGGTTCGGCGCTGCGATAACGATGGCTGATCTTGGCGAGTTCGAGTTTTGCGCGGGTAATACGGAGTTGGCTCTTCGGCATGCTACGGAGGCGGTTGCGAGGCTTCGTACACTCCACGACATGCGCTTAGTCGTCAACTCTCTCGACAGCATAGCGGCGTTTCTCATCGCGTTGGCTCGATACGACGAGGCAAAAGAATGCGCTCGCGAAATGCTCGAGGCCGCGCGAGAGCATCACTTGGATATCTACGCTGTTTTGTCTCTACAGCACCTCGGAGTAATTCTAGCGCTGCGACCCCAAGCTGTCGCGGAACGCAAACGGGCAAGATACGCGCAAGCGGCACGGATCCTGGGATTCGTCGACGCTCGCCTCGCTGGCATCGGATCAATACGCTCGCCCATTATACAGCCGGAATACGATCGGGTGCTCTCCATGTTGAGCGATGCATTCGGTGCCGACGCTGTAGCGAGCCTCATGGAGGAAGGCGCAGGCATGACCGAAGTGCAGGCGGTCAAGGAAACATTGGCAATATAGACGTTCTGCAGACACCGAGCTCAATCGCCACCTCTACGCAAGACTAAACGCATCATTACATGCCCCCTTTTCCGATGCCTGACGATTCGACTGTTGCCAGAGGTTTCGGTCCCGGGGCGCCTCTCTAACCTGGATATCCATCGGGTTATCTACTGGACCGAAAATAGGAGCGGATATGCATCGTGTAGCAACCGTGTAGCAATGGGACCAGAAAGAGTGCTTCGCGTGGAGGATGGATGGCATTTTCGTAGGGCAGTAGATCGGGCAATGGGCGTGGCAAAGTGCACGTTATGGACGATATGGAACTCGTTTTATCGAGAGAACGCACAACGCCGCACGAATGGCGCTGACTGTTAATCAGCGGGTCGTTGGTTCGAGTCCAACATCCGGAGCCACTTCGAACCCCTGCAAAGTAAGAGCTTTGCGGGGGTTCGCTCATTCCGGTGACCCTAGGCATGGCTTGGACGCCGCGACCTAGTCGTTGTCCGGGGCTACTGCTCGTAGCGGCTGGTGCAAAAAGTGGGATGCATCAAATCTAGCGTTGATTCTGCGAAACGGTCTGGACGTGGTCGGGGATAACATATTGAAGCAATCCGATAAATCGTCGGCCCGTACGTCGGTTGTACCCATTGATGGCAACCCAAACTGCTTCTCGATGAACTTCAGGATGGAGCCAACCTCGTGCTGCTTATGCGAGACGTAGCCGGTCTTTGCAAATGGTGATATGGCGATTAGCGGTACGCGAAGGCCCAACTCATACGCGTTAAACCGGTGCGGCGCAACATGATCGTACCAACCGCCCCAGTCGTCCCAGGTCACGAAAACGACGGTGCTGCTCCAATACTGCGAGGTGCCGATTGCGTTTACGACGCTCGCAACCCAGGAAGGCCCAGACCCGTCAGTTTGCCCGGCATGATCTGATGCTAAAGCCGTAGGGGTTACAAACGACACTGCGGCAAGATTGCCGTTGGCGATGTCGGTTAGAATTTGCGATGGCGGCCAAACAACATTCGTCTTGAACTCCGGCTTCTGCCATATCTGTTTAATGGAGTCAACGGCATTCCATATTCCGGGGCCGCTGAATGCCTGATAATATTTCCAGCTTAATCCGGCGGTATCGAGCAAATCAAAGATAGAGAGTCGATCAAAGCAGGTGGGAGCAGCTTGCGTTTCCTTGCCCAAGGTATCGATAAGCGTTACGGAATCCGAATGCTGATCGCATCCGCCATTTGTGAATGGGTCCGGGTTTTCGGATGCCCTCAGTTTGGAGCCATTGGCAATCGTTGACGTTCCGCTTAGGAGATACTGGTGAGCCGGGTAGCTCGGCCCCTCATTGCTTTGGAACATGTTATCGGCAAGGGCGTATTGCGAGGCCATGTCCCAGTATGGCTGAACTTCTAACTGAGGGACGTATCCGTATGCCGTATCTCCGGTACACAACGACCTGCACGAAATCGTAGCCAGATTAAAGCCATTCATCTGGCCGTGGGCGTATTCAGTCATAAAGGACGCATGCGAATGAACGATGTCGTAGGGCGCAGTCAATGATTCCGACTGCAGAGGCACTTGCTGATTATTGCTATTGAGCCCGTAGCTCTGCGTATTTGCCCCCGGAAAGCCTTGGAATAAATCGTCTAACGTTCTGTTCTCTTGGACAATGACAACGATGTGAGCAACTTTTGGCAAAGCCCGCGAAACGCTATTGTGTAAATCCTTCGGCAACACAGATGTGGTGCTGTTGCCGCCAGAGCACGCAATAAGCAGCGAGGCAATACCGATGCTGTAGCAGCTAAGACGTGGTCCAACCATTCTTTACTCCTTTGTTACAATGGTGAGGTGTTCTCGACGAGCGATGCCTTCGGCAAGGCGAGGATGTCGTCGGATCGGCGGACAAAGCCAGCCTGGTTCGCTCGCCGACAGTGATCGTGCTCAGGTAGACCCCGGGCTGCCCGGCAAAGCCGAGAGCCGAAAGATTGTGCCGCATTCGGTGAAGAACAAGCACTGGTCTGTTCCGCCACGGCCTGTTGAGCCGTAAAACGATCCATCCGGCCCGCGATAACACCGGTGGGGGCGACGCAAATGTGCCAACCGCGAGTGCCGCAGCGAGAGTCACCCATTTCATCCGGGACTGCCCATAAGGACCTCCCACGCGAGTTGCCGCGACCCCAGCGGTTTTCCGACTATTGCCCCATAAATAATATAGGGAAACCCGACTGGCCAAACGTGTCCGATGCTGACTGTTAATCAGCGCGCCGTCATCCTGATCGAAGCCCCTTTTCTGTCATCCGGAGCGTGGCCGCCATCGGCGCGAAGTCTGAGGATGAAGGGCGAGTCCAACATTCGGAGCCATTTGAAAACCCGATATTATCGGGGCTTTCGTCATCCTGGATCGTTCGCCGAAAGTAAGCCGCGCTTTGCACCGCGCTCGAGCCGCAATGCCTCGTAGGCACCGAGGCTCTGCGGTACAGGAGTTCCAGAGGGTCTGCGACGTACCTGGAGCTAAGCCGCCCGTGGCCGTTGACGTGAACGGCAAGATCTACGTCACGAATGATTTTGGCGGATCCAGCGACCGTGGCTTTCTGACGACGTACACCCAGGGGGAGTGCGGACGACGCCGACGATTACTGCCGGCCTCCGTCAGGCCCAGGCGATGGCATTTCATTAAGAGGAGCAGCATTTACATGAACAGTCTAGACGACGAACGCACACCTTTTGGAGCAATTGAAACTTTCGCCCGTATCATTACCATCAATGCTGGAACCGGCCCATGCAGCCTTTGTGGCTGCGATGGATACACCGATGATGGGACGGGTTTCCTTAGATGCAAATGCGGAGACCGGAAAATGGATCATCGGGGAGAAGACGATTCCGGAACGGACGCCAAAACTTCTCTGGTGGGCGTTACCGTGCGAGCAGCTCGCGCATGATCGAATCACGGACGTTAGCGGGCACCGGCGGGCAGTTGGGTGAGAAGCGGCATATATAGTTCAGGGCTTCGGTGATCTCGTAGGGAAAGTCGCTGTAATCGCGGTATCGATCGTTCGCCGTGGAATCCTTTTGGTACCGCTGCCAAAGGTGGGCAAGCGCGCTAGCGTAACTCCATGCCTTGTTGCTTTGGCCGACGCGCATTAGGTCGTAAACCGCCTTCGATCCACTCGTCAGGACGCCCGCAATGCACTGAGCGCGATCGTGCGGGTTGGAGAGCGATTGTACTGCGCGCAAACTCTCTCGTAGCGACCTTTCGCCCCAGTACGCTCGCGTATTATTATTTGGCGCATCGACCCAGTTGAGCGTTGCATCGATAAGCGCAGCCGTTAAAGGCGCCACACAGCCAACTTCGGCGACCGTAGAGGGTCGCATATCAGTCGCTTTTGCCGACTTCGCCATGCCTACTGAGCTTGATGCGACGACGAAAACCGCCAGGAGAGTAGCCGCGCGTGATGCCGGAATGCTCATCCTTACACGTGCTCTGCTGCCCTTGCCGTCTATCGCGAACCTCCGACGATGCGGGCAGTCTTGATGTAATCCAACCGTGGAAATTCTTTCTTGAGGTACGCATTGCCCTGTGCCGCAATCAGCGCCTGATCCGGCTGCTCCGCGTAACCGGGGTAGATCCGCCCGACAACCTCCATTCCGCTCCCAACGCGCCCAATCGGAGCGAATCCCATCGCGTCAAGTTTGGCATTGTCGCCCAAATTGATGAAAAGATGCGTCGATCGGCTATTCGGCTGCCCGGTTGCGGCAAACGCCACCGTCCCGCGCGTATTCGACGTTTTGACGGCATCGTCGGGAATGGTCGTATCCCACTTCTTGGTGACGGCCGGATCGGCTGCGGCGCCCCACTGCACCACGAAGCCCGGCACGACGCGGTAGAAGCGGGCGCCATCGAAATATTTCGCTTTAACCAGCTCGTAAAAGCGTTGTGCGCCGTTTGGCGCGAGACGACGATCCACATCGACGACGACCGGTCCTTTGCTCGTGTCGAGCAAAACGCGGTATGTATGGGCGGCCGAGCTTTGCGAATCCGACTGCTTTGCAGCACCGGTGCAGCCGGCCAACCCGAGCGCCAAGATGGCGACGATCGAAAATTTCTTCACCCGATTACTCCCCGCTTCCTATTTCCACCGATCCTCGAAGCGTACTTCGTGCGTCGCCCCAGCTATGATTCCTTGGTAACCCGACGCGTAGAGGAAGAAAGCCATGAGCAAGGGCGCTCGGTTAGCGCCGGCAAAGCCTGCGCCGGGCTACCAGATGCACGGGACCAGGCGATAGCGATGCGTTCGGCAGTACTCGGCATATCCGGGCAGGTTCGCGGTAAGGAGCTGTTCTTCATAACGAATCCGTAGCGCAAGGACGAGAGTCATGGGAACGACCATGAGCAACCCCCACCAAGACCCAAGCGCAAGCGGCGTACCAAAGAGCAAGACGAGTAACCCGGTGTACATCGGGTGACGAACGAATCGGTACGGCCCGGTCGTGATGACCTTTTGATCGGACACTACTTCGACGGTCGCACCGCCGAACGTGTTTTCCCTAAAAACGACGAAGTAGATAAGAAACCCGAGGAGCACTAAGCCGTAGCCTGTGATCTCCACCAAGAGCGGAACGTGCGACCACGAAAAGCGATGGTCCAGCGAAGAAACCACGATCGCTCCGGCAAATATTAGGAGCGCGAACAGGTGTAGGACCTTCTGACTCGGTTCCTTCTCGGCTCCGGGACCGCGCGTCCGGCGCTCGAGAAGCTGTGGATCTTTCTGACGAAGATATGCGAAGATCGCCACGGTTGCTGCGGCCATGACCAAGAGGTAAAGCCATGCCTGCCAGAACCGCAGCGACCAAACAGGAGCGAAAAACAAGATCAAAGTGATGAACGCCGGCGCCAATCCCAGGAGGGCCTTTCGAGCCACGGCGCTCATGCGTGCCACCTTCGATCTCCGATAGTTGTTATGAGGTGCCGACTGTTGTGGCGTACTTACCGCTTTAACAAAGAAGGTCCTCGCATGAAAACGCACATGAACTTCGCAACGACCGACCTCGACCGAAGCATCGAATTTTACTCAACTCTGCTGAACGCGGCGCCGGTAAAAACCTTATCGGATTACGCGCTCTTCGTCACCGAGGAGCCGGGCCTCGAACTCGCCCTCGACTTGTCTGACCAGGTCTCCGCGACAACCGATGCCCACTATGGCATTTGCGTCGAGACACCCGATGACGTTCAACGCGCTATCGATCGGTTGGCGCTACACGGGCTGGCTGGCGCCGTCGAGCGCGAGGAGACGTGCTGCTATGCGCAGCAGACGAAGGTTTGGGCAGAGGATCCGGAGGGCCGCCGCTGGGAGATCTACACGGTACATGCGGATACGGCGGTCCGCGACGAGTCATGCTGTGTTCCGTAAGGCGCGCCTCTAAAGAGGATCTCGACGAGATCCTGCGCGTCTACAACGAAGGCATCGAGGACCGCGTAGCGACACTTGAGGCGAATCCGAAAAGCCGCGCCGATCTCGAGGACTGGTGGGGCCAGCACGATGAGCCTTACAGCGTACTCGTTGCTTTCGACGGGGATGTGGCCGTTGGTTGGGATTCGCTCAACCGCTTTTCACATCGCTGCGCGCACTCGACGATCGCTGACTTATCCGTCTATGTAGCGCGTTCGCACCGCGGCCGTGGTGTCGGTACGATGCTCCTTGCGAAACTGGCGGATGAAGCGATGGGCGGCGGCTTTCATAAGGTTGTGCTCCATGCACTAAATGAGAACAAGCACGGCAAGCGGCTTTACCAGAAGTCAGGCTTTAGGGAGGTCGGGGTCTTCAAAGAGCACGCGAAGCTGGATGGCAGGTACGTCGATGTCGTGGCGATGGAACGGCTGCTATGATGGTTAAAGGCCAAAGCAGCGCCTAAATCGCAAGGGGTTTGCTACGGGCCGCGAAAAAGCCCGGCGGCGGCAATGCGACGCACAGTAGCGACGACTGACGATATTTCTTTTCTAGGAACTTTCTTCGCCGAGGATTCGTTGAGCGTTCAACATTGAATATGAAGAGCGCAATTAACGTTAGTCAATATCTTGGAACTCGCATCCCGATTCGAAAGGTTTGGTCCCTATTCTTAAGAAGCGACGAGGCGGTGCGTCAAACAGTGAGGTGGGGAGTTATCGCAGTGTTGGCCGCAACGCTGAGTTGCGCCATCGCTGCTTGTAGTTCTCCGGGGTCCGCGCCACCACAACCATCGCAAGCGATCGCGTTGGGCCCGCGCTCCTCGCAACCGGTTTCAAGCTCGCTTCAGTTTACGTTCCGAACGGTGGACAACTCTGCCGATCCGACCTTTAACCGGCTGCTCGGCATTAACAACGAGGGACGAGTCGGCGGTTACTATGGGAGCGGTGCAACGGGTCACCCGAACCGCGGCTACATCGTCTATCCGCCCTACCAACCCACGAACTTTAGAAACGAAAACTTTCCGTCGGCGGTGTCAACTCAAGTAACATCGCTGAACAACAAGCATTTCGTCGGCGGATTCTACATCGATACCCAAGGCAGAACTTTGGGGTTCCTCGAGTGGAAAGGCATTTGGTTCAGTTATGTGGCCCCACATGTTCGGCGTGCCAAACCGGTCACCGAGCTGCTCGGACTCAACGACGCCGGTTTTGCCGTGGGCTTCTATTTGGCGACACCCAGCCGCAGCGTCGCCTTTCAGTTAAACGAGCCCAGCGGCGTATTCAAGACGATTAAGGTTCCGGGCGCGCAGGGTGCCGTTGCCACCGGAATCACAGGCCGCGGACACATCGTCGGTTACGTGCAAAATGCCTCGAGCAACGTCGTCGGCTTTCTCTTCAAACAGGGCACCTTCAAGGAGTTTTCCTATCCTGGTTCCACCGACACGCGGGCCTTAGCGGTGACGACGTTCGATCGGATCGTCGGCTCGTACGTCGATGGATCGGGGGCGACGCATGGCTTCTACGTCACCGGCGCGGGGACCAAGAAGGCGGTATGGCAGACAATTGACGACCCAAACGCTACGGGCGAAACGGTCGTCAGCGGCATCAATATTCACGCTAATCTCGTCGGATATTACGTCGACAGCGCGGGGAACAACCACGGCTTTATCGCCTCGCTGAAGGCGCAGCGGTAAGGCAGCCTGTCAGCTAGCGTCGCCCGCCAACTATTAGTAATCTAGTTGACATCCGCCGCGCAAGCGGGTATGCTGTCATTACAAAACTAATAGTTGGAGGAACTTACCCGCGGTGCCTCGTCGAAAATCGTCCGTTCTAACGGACCATGAGCTGCGGCTCATGGAAATTCTTTGGCGCAAGCGTCGCGCGACCGTCGCCGACGTCGTCAAGGCCCTGCCGCCGCCGCTGCTGGCCTATAGCACCGTGCTCACTACGCTGCGAACCCTCGAGCAAAAGGGACACGTCACGCATGAGGAAGAGGGCCGAGCGTTTGTGTATCGGCCTTCTATGCAGCGAGCCGAGGCTGCGAAATTTGCGGTCAGGCACGTGCTCGACCGGTTCTTCGGCAGTTCTCCCGGAGCGCTCGCGGTGACGCTGCTCGATGGTGCACGATTGAGCGCCGAAGACCTTGCGCACATCAAACGAGTCCTTGCTCGCGGGCGAAAGGGTGGAAAATGATTCTGACGGTACTGATCAATGGGCTTTGGCAAGGCGCGTTAATCGTCGCCATCGCGTACTTGATCTCGCATGCCATCTCCGAACGAAACTCCACCACTCGGAGTGCCCTGTGGTTCGCAACGCTCGTCGCGATCGTGATCGTCCCTATGCTAACGACCGTATCCAATGCGGGTGCTTTGCTTCTGGACGCGGTTCGTCCGCATTCGTCTGGAGCAACGTACGCTGTCTCGCTGTTGCCCACCGGGACGCTCGCGGAACGTGCCGATACATGGTTCGCACAATTCGCTCCCTGGATTCTGAGCGCATGGCTCGTCGGCGTTGCGGTCAACCTCTTACGTCTCGGCGTGAGCTTCATGCGGATCGATCGCATTCGGCGCAACGCACGCCAGCTTGCCGGCACGGATCCCGACGTCTTCCTATCCGAAGATATCGACGTACCAATAGTCGCGGGCATCTTGACGCCGGCGATCCTGATGCCCAAGCCTTTGTTGAATAAGCTTACGTCGGTAGACCTGCAGCGCATCGTTCAGCACGAGCGCGCGCACATTTATCGCAACGATGCTCTGTTAAACGTTATCGCCCGCGTTATCGAAGCCTGGCTGTTCTTCAATCCTTGGGTACGCCTTGCTGGAGCGCGCGTTTCCGCGGAGCGCGAGGCGGCGTGCGACGATTGGGTCGTTGAAAAAACCGGAAACCCGGATGAGTATGCCGCGTGCTTGGCGGCACTGGCGGAAACCGCACATCCAGGCAAAGCACCGATCTTAACGCCAAGTGCGTTCCGCTCACGTCACGCGCTTGTCTCGCGCATCGAGCGCTTGAGCTCGAGCGAACCGCGCCGTCTTACCATAAATCCGTACGCCATCGGAGGAATCGTCATGATGTTTACCCTCGTGACCCTTGTGCTTCAGGCATTCGCTCCCGCGTTGGCGCTTACGTCGTCAGCACAGGTCGGCATCCAAGCGGTTCCCGGAGCGGCGTTAGCCGCAACCTGCGCGCAGCCAAACACCGGTGCCCTCGTCGTCACGGCGGCCGAGCCTAATCTGCCTCACGGCCTCAAAGTGCGGGGTTACGTGAACGTCCTCGTGACCATTGCTCCAAGCGGGCACGTCGTACGCGCTACCATTGTGCATTCGAGCGGCAACGCGACAATCGATAGCGCCGTGGCCGACGCGGCACGGCACAGCACGTACGCGCCAAAAACGGTGAACTGCGCTCTCGTCCAAGGGAACTACTTGTTCCACGCGCAGTTCGAGCCAAGCGCGTGATCTTGCGCTTACCAACGGCGGGCGCTTAACGACACGTCGGAGTCCGCTCCGCGTGGAATGAGAAAGTAGACCACCAGCGCTACGTACGCGGCGAAGCTCACGACCGGCATCACCAGCGCAATGAGCGTTGCGCCGATGTAGACGATCAAGCCCGTGCGGTATCCTCGTACGGTGTGCGCGATCGTGGCCTCGTCCACTTCGGGTGCGAAAGAGTGGGATTTCACCAGATGCGTGAGCATCAGGTTGTAGAAGGCGGCGCAGCTCGACAGGACCACGCCGTAAAGGAATGCCGCCGCCGAGAGGGTCGGATACGATCCGAGCGTCGTCGTCGCAAACGGAATCAAGACGGTTGAGGCCAGGAGCAGAAGGTTCCAGAAAACGGTCTTGCGGTCGACGCGATCCACGAGGCGGAAAAGCGCGTGGTGGTTCTGCCACATCAGCCCAATCACGGAAAAGCTCAACGCATACGCGATGAGATTCGGCCAGAGATGCAACAGGGCGGCGGTCAGATAATGATTCGATGGCGCGCGCAGTTCCGGCAGGACGAAACCCAGCGCCAGCAGCGTGATCGCAAACGCAAAGACCCCATCCGAAAACGCCTCAAAGCGTGGCTTATTCATCCTACGATCAGTTCGCGCCGGGCTGCCGCCTTCCGGGGCAATCGAGTACGGCCTCTTGCGCTTCCAATGACTTTGTGATACAAAGTAAGAAACTTTGCACTGCAAAGCGGCTGGCTGAGTCAATGAGAGGTATCGAATGCTCAAGCGCCTGATTGCGATCACCTTGATTTTCTGCTCGGCCAGCGTCGCGTGGATGGTCTTGGGAGCGACCCTCGTCGCGCGCACCGGCGACTCCGATTCGAGCCAGCGAGCGAAGCTCACCGCACAGTGGGGCAGCGCGCAGACGCAGATCGCGCCCCAGGTCAGCGCGCGCGTAGCCGTCGACACCTACAACAAAGACAAGAAACGCATCGAACGCGGCTACGAAACCGTCACGGTGCCGATCCGAAGCAGCCGGATCAACGTCAACCTCGCTCTCGAGCAGCGGCGCGACGGACTGCTCTGGTACAATCTCTACAACGTGCGGTTCGTGGCGCGCTACCGCATTCGCAACGCCACCGGCAGCCGGCAGCTCATGGTGCATTTTGCCTTTCCGTCCAACGATGGAACCTATCAAGACTTCAGCTGCTCGATCGCCGGCCGGCGCGTCGATGATGCGACCGCGCTCGATCAGGGCTACGTCGGCTTCGATCTAGCGCCCGGGGCGGAAGCGTCGCTCGACGTGAGCTACCGGTCCCGCGGCATGGGGACCTGGACCTATCGTTTCGGCAACGACGTCGAGTCGGTCCACGACTTCGCGCTAACGATGACGACCGACTTCGCCAGCATCGACTTTCCTCCGGAAACGTTGCTGCCCGTGACTGAAAGGCCGCTGCCAAAAGGCTGGAGCCTACACTGGCAGTATGCGTCGCTCGTCACCGGCAACGGCATCGGAATGGCATTCCCATACCCGCTGCAGCCTGGCCCGCTGGCGCAGCGGCTGACGTTTTGGGCACCCGTCGCGCTCTTTTTCTACTTCTTCGTTATGCTGGTGATCACGACGCTGCGGAGAATTGACTTGCATCCCGTGAACTATTTCTTTCTCGCCGCGTCGTTTTTTGCGTTCCACTTGCTCTTCGCGTATCTCGTCGATCGAATCCCTATCGAGGCGGCGTTTGCCATCTGCTCGATTGTCACGCTGTTTTTGACGATCTCCTACCTGCGGCTGGTCGTTGGATGGCAGTTCGCCGCCATAGAGAGCGGGCTCGCGCAGCTCGTCTACCTCGTGCTCTTCTCGTACGCCCTATTCAACGAAGGTTGGAGTGGTCTGACGATCACGTGCGGCGCAATCGTTACCCTGTTCATCGTCATGCAGCTGACCGGCCGAATCCGCTGGAGCGAGCGCCTTGCCGCACCCAACGCCGTTTGAAATACGCTGGTAGATGCAGCGGAGGGGTCAAACGTGATTCGTGACGGAGCGCACCGCCTCTACTCGAAAAACACAAAGCCGTAGCGGGCGTCACTTGGCTAACCGCAGGAATCGCCCTGACGTGATAGCATGAGAGTTATGATGCGCTCGACGAAGCAGTTATTTCTTGCAGGCACTGTAATGCTGGCGTCGGTAGCCGGTGTTGCGCGCTCTTCGACGGTCTCTTCCGATTCGGCGCTCGTCGGCTGGGCCGCCGGACCGGCCGTCAGTGCCGAACTCGAGACAGAGAAGATTATGATGCGCGTTCCCAGCAGCGCGAACGCGATGGAGATCGAGCGTCACCTGTCCGAGGTTCCGCACCGCGCCGGGTCGGCCGCCGATTACGCTACAGCCCTCTACGTCCGGCAGCGCTTGGCACGTGACGGCTTCCTGACGCGAATCAAAACCTATCAGGTTGAAGTCACCGGGCCGTTGGAGGAGAGTTTGACGTTGCTCTCGCCCCGTCGCGTCGACTTCGATATGCTCGAAGGCACGCCGGGGCATCACACCAAGTGGGAGAACATGGCGGGGCCGCCGTTTCTCGAGGAGTCCGGCGACGGCGACGCTACCGGGCCGCTCGTTTACGTGAACGCCGCTTCAAAAGACGACATCGCCGAAATCGACGCCGAGCACGTGAGCCTAAAGGGCGCCGTCGTATTGGTGCGTTTGAGCGCACCCGGCGGGGGCGGAATTCGGGCTCTCGATCCGAGCTACGTTGCCTACAATGAACTGCGCAAACGGGGCGTCGCGGCCGTTCTGGAGTTCATGGACCCAGCGGCGACAGGATACGGCGGCGGCGCCACATGGCCCCGCGGCAACTATAAGAACACGAACATGGCCGAGCGCATGGGCGGAATGTCGCCGCGCGGCTTTATGATGTTCCCGCCGGGCGACCCGACGCTTGCGGGGCAAGCGCCGACCATGGGCGCGCCGCACAAAACCTGGGAGCAGATTCCACACGCGACGATCCCCGAGCTGAGCGTCACCCAGTCAACGGCGCGTACGCTGCTGGCCGGCCTCACCGGCAAAGTCGTCCCGCAATCGTGGCATCCGATGTTTGAGTTCGTCCAACATTTCGGCGGCAACGAAATCGTTCGCGTTCATACGAAGTTCGAGCGTAGGCTCAAGACCATCTGGCTGGTGTTCGGCGACATGACGGGCAGCGAACAACCCGATTCCATCGTAATGATCGGTAGCCATCGCGACGCGATGACGTTTGGCGCCATCGATCCGGGGAGCGGCACGACGGTGATGCTTCAGGATGCGGATGCCTTTCACGCGTTAGCCTCGCAAGGATGGAAGCCTCGGCGCACCATCGAGATCGCGTCGTGGGATGGCCACGAGCTGGGCTTGTACGGATCGGCCTCATATATCTACGAGAACGGCCCCCAGTTGCGCAAGCAGATCTCTCAGTACATCAATACGGATCAGCTGACCACCGGGGACCCGTTCGTCGTTAGCGCGTCGCCGGGACTCTACGCGTTCATGAAACAAATCTGCGACGTCGTACCCGCCGCCGACGGCAGCGGCATGCTTGGAATGCGCGACCAGCGCGTGGATCCGCTGCTGAACCCGATCGTCGGCGGCTCGGACCACCAGAATTTCTCGTACATGCTCGGAGTGCTCAGCACCTCGAACGGCTACTACGGTTCGTTTGGCGCCCACCACACCGCCGAAGACAATCTTGACGGGCTGCGCACGTACGATCCCGGCATGCGGCAAGCCGTCGTGACGGCGCAGGTTACCGGAATCCAAGCGATGCGCGCGGCCAATGCAACGGTGGAACCTTTACGCATCGAAGAAATCCCGGCTCAAATGCTCAAGGACCTCACGCAGCTGCAGATGACGATGATTCAGCGTACCGATGGAGCCATGACGCTCGCCGAGCTCCGGCGGGCCTTGGATACGTATAAAGCGGCGGCGCATGCGACCGACGTGGCGATGCAACAAGCCGAAACAGCCGGCAACATCGGGGCAATGGAATCGTTGGCGGCGCGCGAGCAGGCCTCGCGCGAAGCCTTTTTCGTCGCCGACGGCTTAATACAGGACGCTTACTATCACACGATCGATCGCGTCTTCACGAGCTTTCCCGAGCTCGTCTTTTCCGGCGGAAAGGATGAGGTGAGGAAGAAAGGTCTGGAGCGAATCATGAATGCCGTTCAAACCGCAACCGCGGCACTCAATGCCTCCAGCGCCGCATCCATCGCGCCGATTCGCGTATCCATTTCCGTAACGCCGTAACGCGCCGCAATCTCTGACATCGGGACGAACGCGACGCTCGTGCGGCCGTTGTGTTCCCAGACCAGGAATTTCAGCGGAAGATCCAGGCCGACGAGCGGAAAGGCGTCCATCAATGCCGTTCCGCCCTTTGGGTTCCCAAAAACAATCAGCGAAGTCGGCCGCAACGACAATCCGACCGACGTTGCGGCCGCCGACTGATCGATCGTTGCGAAGATAGTGCTGCCGGCTTCTGCGATCGCGTGGGAAAGGCGCTCGATGGTTTCCGCATAGGCGTAGCGACTCTGCTTGGTCATGCCGTGAGGCTCTCTGCATACGAGCGACTGCCCCCTGCAACGCCGAGCGCTACTTCAGCGCTACGTCCAGCGTAACCTCGGCGATTTGGCCGATTGTCGGATCGAGGCGCGTCACGGTCATGTTGAACGCATGCCGGTCGATCTGCGCGGTTGCATGGTAGACGGGATGCGCGGCGTTACCAGCTACCGTAACACTCAAGCGCTCGGGCTGCGTAACGCCGTGGATCGTGAGATTGCCCTCCGCTTCAAACGCGCTCGGCCCTTTCGGTACGATCTTTGTACTAACGAACGTCCACGTCGGGAATCTTTTCGAGTCGAAGAAATCGGACGATTCGAGGGAACGGTCCCGGTCCGGCTCGCCCGTTGCGATATTCGTCGCGTCGAGCACGGCGCTGACGCGCGTCGGAACTATCGATCCGGCATCCAAGGTCACCGATCCGTCGAGAATCGGAACGGTTCCGGTTACGCTCTCGACCCAGATGTGCTTGACGCTAAACTGCGCTCGCGATTTCGTGGTGTCGACGGCTCGTTGTGCCGGTGTTTCGGCTACGAGGCCGAGTATCAAGAGCAGGCTGATGAGGGCGGTGTTCTTTGGCATTAGTACGCAATCGTGAACTGTGCGTTCATGGTGTTGGTGGTCTGCGCAACGTGCCCGATAACGTCTTCGACCGTAATCCGTGAGTTCTCGGAGGGGGCATACCCCATCTCCAGCACGCCGTCACGCGCAAAGCCGCCGATAGTATCGTCGGTGCCTTCGTAGCGCGCCTCGGCAAAGAGTCGGCGGTTGAATCCATAGCGGAGCTGCTCGAACCCGCTGCCCGACCTGCATCCGACGAACCGCGGCGACGCGCAATTCGAATCCCATCCGTTGATGAGCACGGTTTCGCTCGAGAATCGGCCCCACTGACCGTAAGTGAGACCAAACCCCAGGCGATTGAAGCGATCGAAGTGACCGCCGGCAATCGGGCGCAGACCGTCGTAGCGGAAAATACTGAGCGTGAACGGCCCCATCGCGTCTTGCGCGTAGACCTCCGTGTCAACGCCCGCGGGTGGGAGGCCGCTCTGCTGGTCGTAGCCGGGACCACCGAACAGCTGCAGATTCAAGCCGCGCAACGGATCGCCGGCTTCGAGTCGCAGTCCCATCTTGGGTTTGAAGAAATCAAACGGATTTGCGCCGATGGTTTGGACGTACGGAGTGTAGGCTTGGTATGTATCGCGGAAGGTTTCTGGGTCGACCGGCAATGGGAGCGTGAACTGCCCTCCTTGCAAATAGACCGGGATCTTCGCCTGCCACGGATTGACTCGATCGCTGATCCAGGCGTCGCGTAAGAGTCCGGGCTCGCCGCCGTTTACAATATATTGCTCGAGGAGAAAGTTCGCACGCGAACCGATTGTCGCCGACGAGAAGACCTCGATTTCGTCAACGATCGCTTTGGGCAGCCCGGCGGCGTTGGGGCCGTTACCTTGATTTTCACTCGAGTCGACGAGATTGAGTTTTGCCGAGACCGGTACCGTCGAGCCGGACGAGATGCCGGGAAAGCGTTCGCCATATGCCAAGAAAGCCGCACCGAATTCATTGAGGTGCGGAATGACGGAATGGCATTTCTGGCAAGTCACGCCGTACTGGTGCGTGAAGAGCGGAAGCGCCGAAGCGACCGCCGGAGGGAAGACGGCCAGCAGAGGCAAGGACAGGAGAGCCGCACCCCATTTATGCACACCTCACAGTATACTTAGGTACGCCTAACAACCCCTTCCGCTGGTCCGCTGGGATCGTCGGAGGGCCCTAGCCTTTCTAGTAGGGGGCGGGTCTGGTGGCCGCGTCAATCTCGGCGAGGTAACGCCGCTTCAGCGTTTCGTCAATGAACGAAGCTTCAAACGAGTTGCGCGCCAGGGTCACGAGTTGCTGGTCGCTGAGCGGAAGCGCGGCCGCGGTCTGCACGTAATTCTCGGCGACGTAGCCGCCGAAATAGGCGGGATCGTCGGAGTTACACGTGCACATCAACCCCGCGTCCATCATGCGTTTGAGCGGATGCGCGGCGAGCGTTGGAACGACATGGAGACGCGCGTTCGAGAGTGGGCAGACCGTGAGCGGCATCCGCTCGTTACCCAATCGTGCCACGAGCTTCGGATCCTCAAGGCTACGCACGCCGTGGTCGACGCGCGACACCTTTAGCAAATCCAGCGCCTCCCACACATACTCTGGCCCGGCTTCTTCGCCGGCGTGCGCAACGGTAAGAAAGCCCTGCGCGCGCGCCCTATCGAAGACGGCTTGAAACTTCGACGGCGGATTGCCTCGCTCGGCCGAGTCGAGCCCGACTCCGATGACTCGATCCTTATAGGGAAGCGCGCTCTCCAGCGTGGCCATGGCCGATTCGGCCGAAAGATCGCGCAAGAAGCACATGATCAGGCGGGAGGTGATACCGAGATTTCGCTCGCCATCGGCTAAACCGCGGGATATTCCCTCGACCACTACGTCAAACGCGACGCCGCGTTTCGTGTGCGCCTGTGGATCGAAGAAGATTTCCGCGTGCCGCACGCCCTGCGGCTGTACCCGCCTGAGATACGCGGTCGTGAGGTCATAATAATCTTGTTCCACGCGCAGCGCTTCCATGCCGTGGTAGTAGACGTTCAGGAACGACTGTAAGTCTGAGAAGTTGTACGCCTCTCGCAAGGCCTCCACATTCGGATAGTCGAGGCGCACGCCGTTGCGCTCGGCGATCGTGAAGATCAGCTCGGGTTCAAACGTGCCTTCGATATGCAAATGGAGCTCGGCCTTCGGCAGCGCGATGAGGTCCAGTTTCCCGGAGGGCTGCGAAGTGGCGGCACCGGCGGCGGGAACGCCCATTAGGGCTGTAAGTGACGTGAGAAAGCGGCCACGATGCATCACCGTACCGCGTGCACGAGCGCATCGCATTTGGCCGCGAAAATGAAGTCGCTCTCGGTCAGGCCGCCGATTTTATGCGTCCAGATTTCCACTCCGAGGCGCCCCCACGAGACATAAAGATCGGGATGATGTTGCTGCTCTTCGGCCATCGCTCCAATCCGCTGCCCGGCCCCCATTGCTTCGGCGAAGTTTTCGAAGTGGTAGGCGCACGTCAGAATCTTTATGGTCCCGCGCTTGGCGTCGTCGCGCTCGACGACGTGCCAGGCCGCATCGAGTTGAGCAAGAAGGGGGCGGATCTCGTCATCAGTTAACGGCGGGACTCCGCCGCGGCACGGAACACATGCGCGCTGCGCCAGTTCACTTCGCAAAGTCATAAGCTCGAAGAAAGCCGCGTATCAGCTCCGCGATCTCACTCGGCCTCTCGACGATCGCATAATGTGACGCAGCGGGCAACACAACGTGCCGCGCTCCGGAAATTAACTCCGTCACCTTGGCCCTTGCCCGTTCCGGCTCATCGTTCTCGGGTGCGATCACTACGGTCGGCACCGTAATCGCTTTCGTCTCTTCGGCGATATCGGTGTGGGCCCAAGATTCAAACGACTCCAGGGCCGCATCGCGCGGAGTTCGCGCCGCCGCAGCGCACAAGAGTTCGAGCATTGCCGGCTCGGCCGCGCTGCTAAGGGTTCGGGCCAGCCAGGTCTTCACCGCGACCGGATCGCCGGCCGTAGCACGCAAATAAGCGTTGCCTTTTTCGGAAAAACCTGCCGCGGTCGCCGGCACCGGAGCAATCAGCGCCAGCCCTCGAACCATATGCGGCGCATCGATGGCTAGTCGCAACGCAACCTTTGCTCCCATCGAGTGTCCAACAACGACTACGGGCGCAACGTCAAGGAGTTCGATCAGCTCCTGGAGATCCGCGCTGAAACGGTCGAGACGGTACGGTCCCGGAGCGTTGCTCGAATCACCGCTACCCCGCAAGTCCACTGCGATGGTCCGGACGTCGGGTCCCAGCGCGGCGATGACGTCGTTCCATACCCTCCGATCCCCTTGCCATCCGTGAACGAACAAAACGACGGCGCCGCCGCGCCCACTGTCGTGGAACGCGAGCCCGGCGCCGTCTCGCTGGGTCAATTCAGGCTCGTTGGTTGCGGTACTGGACGCCCCTCGTCAAGATCAAGAATGTCGAACCAAGTAACGACGTCGTGACGCCCTGGGGCGATCTGTTCGCGCAGCTTCTCAAAGTATTCGGCACCGTGCGATCCAGGATCGGGATGCCACCGTATGCGATCGTTGTTGAACCGCTCGATCTCAGTCGGCGTCTTCTTGGAAAGAAACTCGCGCTGCACCCAATCCGCGATCGCGTTATCGGTATCGAGCTCTTTCACTCTCCGCGCGAACTCTTCGCCGTTCGTGCCGAGAAACTCGAACAACGGCTTGTCGTGGGGACAATCGTAATCGTACTCGCCTAAATGACCTTCATTGTGCGCCTTCGCCTTATCGATAACGCGCTTGAGCGAAACGAGCCCAAGGAGCTTGTCTTTGGCGCTGCGCGGTTTTTCTAATGTCAGATCCATACTCTCCCTCTTATCAACTGGTGTACGGCTCTAATCCAGCGCCGCGGAACGGGGTTGCACCTGGCTGGGGACCGCCAGCGGCCTGCTCCCTGCGCCGGTCTGTATCGAGTCTCTGTGGGAGCGCCTTCGTTCCAACGCGAATCCTTAGCATTATCGCTAGTCCACTGCAGTCCACTGCGAAGGAGGCACAGCCCGGTGAGCGTGCCCGGCAGGTAACGTATCGCGTGCAGAGGGCATTGCATATGGTCTTCCTTGCGCTCGTCATGTATCTTGCGATTGCCGCCTACTATGGCCTTGCCGTCGGTCAAGCCATGCGCAGGGCCGAGGCTTCGAATCCGATGATCCGAATAGCCGCGAGGATGGTTGGCAGAACCGCAGCTGAGGGCTTCACGATTCATCGGATGGCCGTGCCTAAGTGGATCGTCAGTGCGCCGACGTTCTGGCTGACGTTACGGATGAACGAGTAATCGGCGGAACCATCCGAACAACTGTGCAAACTTGCTACCCGAAAGGAAACCTAAAATGCCCGATATGCTCAAGGTTGTCGAGATACTCGCGGAGTCGAACAAGAGTTGGGAGGACGCCGCTCAAAATGCCGTCAAGCGTGCGGCGGAAACGCTTAAGGATATTAAGTCGATCTACGTCCAGAATTTCGAGGCGGCCGTCTCGGAAGACCATATCACCAAGTATCACATCAACGCAAAGATCTCGTTTTTACTTGAAAAAAAATCTAAGTAGCTCGGACGGCCGCATCGACAACAAGGCGAACGCCTTGCTGTCGGCACAACGGAGAATTTATGGCGTCAACGCGGAAGCGGCTGCGCCGGGCATCTCAGTCCGCTGGCCGTAATGGACAGTCTCGATCATCGCTCGGTAGTCTACGCGTTCGGGCCGTTTCGGCTGGATACCGTGCGGCGATTGCTGATTGCCGGATCGCGCGTCTCCGCCCTCGGCGATAAACCGTTTCAAATTCTGATGCTGTTCTTGGAATCGAATGGGCGGCTGGTCGAGCGCGAAACACTGATAGACGCTCTGTGGCCCGACGAGGACATCGGCGAGAACAATCTCACGCAGCACGTCTACCTGCTGCGAAAACTGCTCGAAGAGCATGGCGGTAAGAGCGGTTACATCAAAACGGAGTCGCGGCGCGGATATCGGTTTACCGTGCCGGTGGCGGCTATCGACAACTCGTTCGATCACTTCAGCCCGCACATCGCGGCCGCCCTCGGAAACCTGATCGCTCGCAATCAGTTCGACACGTTTCGGCCGTATTGCGAGGGTTGCTACCAACTCGAAAAACGCACGCACCTATCTTTGCTGGCCGCCGCGTCGTGCTTTAGCGAGGTGGTGGAACTCGATCCGATGCATTGGCAGGCCCACCTTGGCGCTGCGAAGGCATACGCGTTTTTAGGCGCATACCTTTACGCGCCAAGTAAAGAGGTTTTTCCGAAGGCGAAGGCCGCGGCACTCCGGGCGCTGGAGATCCACCCAAGTGCGGCGGGATACGCGCAGCTTTCGGAGATTCTGATGTTCGGCGAGTGGGATTGGAGTGGCGCGGAGGCGGCCATGCAGACCGCGCTGACGATGGCGCCCCAATCCGCCTCCGTACACAATCATGCCGCGTGGTTAGCCATCGGTTCGGGCGATTTCGATCGAGCGCTCTACGAAGCGCGCGCCGCGCTCGAAATCGAGCCGGCATCCCTGTTCTATCGCAACGTGCTGGCTCGCGTTCTCATTCATCGCAGCGACAACGCCAACGCCATCTCGCTGCTTTCACGAGTTTTAGAGTTGGATCCGACCATCGATGCGGCAATAGAGAATCTCGCTCTAGCGTATACCGTTAACGGTCAACCTGATTTCGCCGTTCGCCTTCTTTGCGAGAGATCTGAGCGCGGGATGCTCGGCGATCACATGACCGGCCAACTCGCGAGAGCCCACGCGGACGCGGGCCAGCGAAGGGAAGCCGAACGTGTGTGCGCGGAGCTTGTCGCGACCTATAAGGCTCGCTACGTGCCGGCGTGGCCGATCGCGCTGGCCACGGTGGGCCTCAACCGTGAGAGCGAAGCGATCGAGCAGCTATCGCGTGGAGCCCGGGAACGCGAAGCGGCCCTCATCTTTCTGCAGCGATTGCCCTTGTTCGACGCGCTCAGAGAGCGTGAGGAGTTTAGCAGCATCGTAACGACGGTGGGACCGACGCACTAAAAACCTGATCGAACCGTAAATGCGACGATCTCGTTGTGGTCGCGATGACTGGTCCAGAAGCGCGAGCCGTCAAAGGTGAGCCCGCGCGCGGCGAACGGTACTGAGGCAAGCGAGGTGAGGTGCGGCGTCTCACCGTGAGCGTTCAGCTTTGTGAGCTCGAGGTTCTTGAAATCTTTGTCGCCAGTTATGAGGTAGAAAAGGCCCCCGATTATCGTCATGCCGACGGGTACGCGATCGAGCCGGATGTATCGAGTTACGAAGCCGTCAACGTCTAGAGCGAGAATCCTCATGTTATGAGCTTGCGCTAAGAACAGCGTGTCGCCGTCGAAGGCGAGCTGCACTCCGCTAAGATCGGGGCATTCGATGCGCTCGCTCTTGAAGCCGTGACCTGGGATGAACCGATAGATGTATCGATCATCATCATCGTGGCCGTAACCGATAACGACGCGGAGTTCATTTCCAATGACTGCGATACCGAATGGAGCGCCTGGGGCCCGGACCTCCTCACGCACGGTCCACGTCGCCGAGTCGAGTGCGTAAAGTCGGTGCGCTTCACGGCTGGCGATCCACAACGTCGTGCCGTCGAAGGCGAGTGCGGCTCCGGTCCAGGCGCAGGGAGCCGGAGGGTTTCGTTTATCTCAGTTACGATCTCCATGATACGCCGGCACGTCTCCTACGCTAATACTCGGGGTGGTCTTGGCAGTGCTCGACTGCAGGATCGTCGCTTGGAAAGACGCTGAAGAGAGTGCCGCGACGTACGAGGATGTTCTTGCCTTTGCGAAAGTAGTTGAAGATGCCTATTGCGGCACCCACACCGGGAACCGGAATCGCGCCGAGATAGCCGGGGATGCCGTCGTTTGGTCCGGCTCTATCCAAGACGTCAGTGTTGTGATTGAGCACGACGCCGAAACGCTTGCCGTCAGGCATCATTAGATAACGCGGTTCGAGGACCAGCACACCGGGGCGCGCATCGTGCGGTCCGGCCGGAGAGGCCACGGCTACGATGCCGTAGCCCATCGTTCGCGCCGGAATGACGACCGTGGGCCCGCTCGTTACGGCGTTGATCGTTTCGAAACGGAAGAAGTCCCCCGGGCGGGCATCCGACGAGTCGACGGTGTCCATCATCTGCACCGCAACGATCGTGCAGCGATCGACCAACATGGCGCGCGCGGGGCGCGGCGCCACCGTGGAGGCACAGAGCAGGCACAGCCCAATGGCCGAGAAGAGCCGGCCGCCGCTCACCGCCATCCGTTACGATCGCCTCGGAATCAAATGCATTGCGGCGGCGGCGTAATCCAACTGCACGACAAACTGATCCAAAAACCCCGCACCGAGGTGGCCGAAGGCCGTCCCTTGGAGTATCTGCGTGGTACCGATGCGTTGTGCGCCGGTGCGGTAGTTGCCGATTCGCACTTCCGGAATCTCGCCGATCATCTCGACGCTGCTCCCGCCGATTCCGCTGACGAACCGGCGCTGCGTCACGTTGAAAAGTCCCGGGTGCTTGGCATAAAAGTCGAAAGCAAGGTTGATATTCGACTCGTCGCCCGTATCCACTGCCAGCTGCGCGTCGATCGTACCGAGCCCGACGCTCACGACCGGGATAAAATTCTCAAACGAAAGTGGAACGGTGATCGCGTTCCTCGTCGCCGCCAGGCTTAGCCGGATCGCGTGCGAGGCGCCGTCAATTTCTATGCCGGACGTCCCGAAGATGTCGGCACCAAGCACGACGTCATAGCCGTAGCGCCGCAGATCGTTGAGCACGACGTAGTAAGCCTCCGGATAGGTGGCGTTGCCGAGGCGCAGTGGTCCGGCGCGAACGACTTGTGTCGAGTATCCGCCCAGGCCACGTACTTGATAGGTCCCGACGACCGTCGCGCCAAGCCTGCTGGCTAGCTCGGAGCTCACGGAGAGTCCCGAGTTGCCCGTATCGATCAGGCAGCGCAGCGGGATTCCGCCAATGCTGCATTCGATAATCGGCGTCACCGCCTTGGGATCGGTCGGTATCGTTTCCGGTGCGCCGCTGAAACTCGGGAGCAATCCGTGCGGAGGGTGGAAGGCTGAAGAGACCGCCGCGCGATCGTCGTAGCGCTCGAAAAGTCGGCCGTCGTGCAAGACTTCAAAGGGTACCGTGACGGGGCCGACGCGCCGGTAGTTCCGATACTCGAACGTTTCTCGTCCGTCAACGGCTCGCGCAAAACGGATCAGCGCGCTCTGCGGCTCGACGAAGAGCCGCATAGGGACGGCATGTCCGTCGCCAACAACGATCGTCCGATAGCGCTTGCCATCGACCGTGGCGGCGCCGGCGTCGCCAATACGCCCGCCGCGGGCGACGAACGACGGCGCTAAGAACTCAAGCGAGGCAACGAGGCGCAGCGAACGCAGGTATGGCTCGGGCTGAAACGACTGCACCAGGGTCGTTCCGTTCATGTTGAACGTGTAAAGGCGGTCGCCGTTGAAGTACGTGCCACCGCAAATCTCGCCGGTGCAGTGGCGGACCATCACGGAGAGGCCTTGGCTCTCGCTCGCAACGACGGTTGGTTCTCCATTGAAGCTCAGGCGAGCAACGGAGACGAGATGCGCTTGCCAGACCGGGCCGGCGGCGCCCCGCATCTGTTCGAGGAGGCGCACGACGCCGTTGTCGTTCCGATCTGCGCCAAGCGTCGTCATCACCAGCGCGAAGAGCAAACCGGTCCGAGCGGCGAAACCCATGAGCAGTGGACTTCGAGTTGCTCGACGGCTATCTTCTCGATGGTTTGTCGCCGAAAGCGCAGGTCGTGCAAGAGCTTCTCGCGAGCAGGCCCGAAGCTCCGGGCGCACGGCCCTTTTACGAAGGCATGCAACGCCTCGGCGCTCGCACGCCCGATCTGGCCCTGATTGCCTTACGTTTGGTGCTGGCCGGAAAGAAGGCGGACGACGCAGCCGTGACGCGAGTGCGCGACCTTATTGCGAGAGCGCGGGCCGGCGATGCTGCGGCTCGAGAGGAGTATAACGCGATCGGCAGACCCGAAACATAGTGGGGTTATCGACCGAGGCGCTCGTTGTGCACTACGCGGGACGATCGGCTCCCGCGCTCGATCGCGTTTCAATAGACGTGCCCGATCGCACGACGCTTGCCGTGGTGGGACCGTCGGGGGCCGGAAAGACGACGCTATTGCGCACGATCGCGGGATTGTTGCCGACCAACAGCGGCGACGTGCGGCTCGGCGGCGAGTCGGTCGCGGCGCTGCCACCCCAAGAGCGGCGGATCGCGCTGGTCTTTCAAGACGATGCACTCTTTACGAACATGACCGTGCGGGAGAACCTGCGCTTCGCCGTGCGCCGTCGCGACGCGGACAACGATGCGGTTGCAGCCACGGCGCTTGCGCTGCACGTCGGCGAGCATCTCGACCGGCGACCGCGACAACTCTCCGGGGGTGAGCGGCAACGCGCGTCAATCGCTCGAGCGCTGTTGTCCGATCCGCGCGCGCTCTTGCTCGACGAACCTCTCGCGCATCTCGACCCATCGCTACGAAAATCGGTTCGGGACGAGGTGATCGGCGTGCGGCAGCGTTTCCCCGGACCAATTCTCTACGTCACGCACGATCACGTCGAGGCGATGAGCATAGGAGATTCGCTCGCGGTTCTCGTCGAGGGCCGCATCGAGGACGTCGGCGAACCGCAACGCGTCTATGATTCGCCGCGCACGATGGCGGTCGCCCGGTTTCTTGGCGAGCGTCCCATGAACTTCTGGCGCGACGATGGCGTCATTATTGGAATTCGCCCCGAATGCGTTCGCCTCGTTTCCGAAGGCGGCTGGCCGGGACGCATCCTGCGTCGCGAAACGACCGGCGCCGATGCGTATCTCGACGTCGAAACGGAGCGCGGCAATCTCGTCGTGCGCGTGCCTGCAACGAACGGCGCCCGGCCTGGGGACCTAGTGGCACTGGAGTTTGCGCAGCAGTTCGTTCGCCGTTTCGACCTAGTCAGCGGCATCGCGATCGCATGATCCGAGTTGAGGAGCTGGCGCGCGGCATCGTTATCGCCGGGATTACGGGGACGAGGATCGACGCACGGCTGCCGCGCTTTGGCGGCTACCTGCTTTTTGCTCACGACGGTGCCGGTGTGGGGGAGGTCCGGGCACTCACCGATGCGCTGCGCAGGCGCGAAGACGACCTTGCACCGCTCATCGCAATCGATCAGGAAGGCGGCCGGGTGGCGCGTTTGCGGGTGGGCGTGGAAGCGATCCCCTCAATGATGGCGGTCGGCGCAGCCGGTGATCTCGAGCTGGCGCAACGGGCCGGCGAGCAAACCGCATTCGATTTGCGGCGAGCGGGATGCACCATGGATTTCGCGCCGGTGCTCGATCTGGCACTCGATCCGCGCAACACGGTCATCGGCACGCGTTCGTTTGGAGTCGAGCCTACACAAGTTGCGGCGCTCGGCTCTGCATTCGGGCGGGGGCTGAACCGTGGCGGGATTTTGCCCTGCTATAAGCACTTTCCAGGTCATGGTGCGACCGCAATCGATTCGCATCAAGCCCTGCCAATCGTCGATGCTGATGAAACGTTACTGCGCGAGCGCGACCTTGTTCCGTTTGCTGCCGTAGCTCAAAGTGCGCCGGCGGTAATGAGCGGGCACGTTCTCGTGCCGGCGTTCGACTCACAGCACCCGGCAACGCTCTCCCATCGCATCGCGACCGATCTGTTGCGGGGCGAGCTGGGATTTCGCGGAGCGTTCGTGACGGATTGCTTGGAGATGGATGCGGTTGCGTTGGCCGACTCGGTCGGCAAGGCCGTTGACGCTTTGGTTGCCGGCGCGGATTTGCTGGTATTCAGTCACGATCTCGAGCTGGCCGTCGCAGCCGTCGCGGAAATCGAGCGAGCCGCCCGCGACGGGCGTGTTGCGGTCGAGCGTTTGGAAGAGGCGTACGGACGCGTCCGCCGGCTACGGGAAGCTGGAGCGCGGCCGCTCGCGCTCGATGCATTTCCGCCGCATCCCGGCGTCGGTCGAGAGATCGCTCGCGACGCCGTCACACTCGTGCGCGGCGTTGCTCATGCCGATCCGCTGGCTTCGATTCTCGTTTCGTTTGGAGGCCCAACTACTGCGCTGCAGCACGAAGCGCCCGCACTGCAGGGAGTTGCGGCGGATATCGATGCCGATGCTGAACAATCGCGTGCCGCCCTCGATTCGATCGAAAAATCGCGACGGCGCCCGATTATCTTGGCACGCCGCGCGCATCTGCACCCGGGTCAGGCAGATGCCATTCGGCGGATCATGCAGCGCTATCCGGACGCGCTCGCCGTATCGATGCTCGAGCCTTTTGACTTGCCGTTCTTCGAAAGCGCGCGACATCTTGTGGCCATATACGGCGACGACGCGGCTTCGCTTGGAGGACTTGCCGATGTGGTGTTTGGCGGCAGCATGCCGGCCGGCCGCCTCCCCGTATCGTTGTGACTAAATTCTCACGCGTCGATGCGATAATGCGGGAGGCCTGCGGAGCCGAATTTACCGGCGCAGTTGCGCGGATCGAGCAGCGAGGAAGGCTAATTTTTGAGCGCACCTACGGCGTCACGCGAGCGGATGAGCTTGAAAGGCCGGTGTACGCGGACACTCGTTTTGACCTCGCCTCGCTCACCAAGCTGTTCGTTGCGACGCTCGGGTTGCAGGCCGTCGCCGACGGCCGGCTCGAATTGGATGAGTCGCTGGCGCGATTTATTCCGCAGTGGCGTCGGGACGGTCACGCCTCGATTACGGCGCGTATGCTGCTGGCGCATACCTCGGGCATGAACTCGGGTGCAGATTATCGCGCAATCCTTGACGAGAACGTCGAAGCCTTCGCGCTCGGCTCCGAGCTCGTCGCTAAGCCCGGCGAGCGCGTCATTTATAGCGATCTGGGCTTCATCGCACTCGGAGTCGTGCTCGAGCGTGTGATGCGCCGGTCGCTCTCGGCGCTCGTGAGTGCAACGTTTGGCGCATCGCCGTCATTCCGACCGCCAGCTTCCGAACAGCTGGAGATCCCGGCCACCGAAGACGATGGCTGGCGGGGTCGCGCTCAGGGCTTCGTCCACGACGAGAAAGCTTACCTGATGGGCGGCGTGGCGGGACACGCCGGACTCTTCGGCACGGCCGCCGACGTTGCCGCATTGGCCGAGTGTTATTTGGGTCCATCGCACGGACGCGATTGCGAACTGCTTTCGACGTCCTTCGTCCGCGAAGCAACTCTCGAGCAAGCCTACGATCCCGTGCTGCGCCGGGCTCTCGGGTGGGCCCTTAAAACCAATGATGAGAATTCATGCGGGCGCAAGATGGATTACGCTTCGTTCGGTCACACCGGTTTTGTCGGCACGTGCGTGTGGGCCGATCCGGTGCGGGACCTGCAAGGCGTGCTGCTCACCAACGGCGTCTATTTCGGACGAAACTCCCCGCCGAGTTCCGGACTCGCCTTGCGACCACGCTTCTATGAAGCGATGGTCGAGGAAGCGTGCCCGTAATGATATCGGTCGGATTAATGAGCGGCACGTCGTTAGATGGAGTGGATGCCGCGCTGGTGCGAATCGTACCGCGCGCGACAGGCTATCACATTGAGTTGTTGCGTTTCCAGACCTATCCCTTCGAGCCGGATCTCCGCGCGGCGCTGCTGGCGGCGCTCCCGCCCAACAGCGGCAGCACCGCCGCCATCGCGAATCTCCACAATGCCTTGGGACACGCGTATGCGCAAGCCGCGCGAGCCGTAAAGGGCTCCGAGCGTGTCGGCTACGTGGCCTCCCACGGACAAACCATGTGGCACGACGGAGCGAGTCACGTGACGCTTCAGATCGGCGATCCATTCCTCATTCGAGAGCAGGCAGATGCCACGGTATGTTACGATTTCCGCAGCGCCGACTGCGCCGCGGGAGGGCACGGTGCGCCGCTCGTGGCTTTCGCAGATGCGTTGTTGCTTTCCAATGCCGATGAAGATCGTGTCGCGCTCAACCTTGGCGGCATCGCCAATGTGACGTTGTTGCGAAAGGGCGCGCCCGCCGCCGAGACGATTGCGTTTGATACGGGTCCGGCAAACATCTTGATCGATGCGTTCGTCCACGAACGCACGGGCGGGACGCGTTCGTTCGACCGAGACGGGGCGCTGGCGGCAGCCGGCCGCGTCGACCGCGAGTTGCTCGACGCGATGTTAGCCGACCAATATTTCGCGTTCTCGCCGCCCAAGACGACCGGACGGGAGCGCTTCGGCGCGCAGTTTCTAGCACGTCACGAGCCCATGCTGCAGCGCCTTTCCTTGGAGGACGGCGCGGCGACGCTAACCGAGCTGACCGCCGCTTCGGCCTCCGATGCGATCGCGCGGGCCGGCTTCGACTCGGCGCGCATCATCGTTAGTGGTGGCGGTGCGCGCAATTCAACGCTGTGGGAGCGCCTCGTCGCGCGGCTAGAATCCGCGCGCGTCGAAATATCGGATGCGATGGGTTTACCGGCTGAGGCCAAAGAGGCGATGGCGTTCACCGTGCTCGGATACGAAACGTTACGTGGTCGCGCAAGTAATGTCGCTGCCGCGACGGGCGCGCGTCATCCCGCGCTGCTCGGTGGGATCGCACCCCGAAATCTGCGCGATCTTCTCGCCGAGATCGAGCTCGAGTGCGATTGCGCGAAAGCTGATCGCCTGATGTCCAAGCTTCCGAAGACCGAAGAAGTCAATCCGCGCAGCGTCGGCTTAGATCTTCTGTCAACCTCAGAACTGGTGGAGTTAATCGTCGCCGATCAACGTGATGCGGTGGATGCGGCTGTCGCGCAATCCGCCGCGATCGCCGATGTGGTCGAAGCAATAGCGATGCGGCTGGAGTCCGGAGGAACGCTACACTATTTCGGGGCCGGAACGAGCGCGCGCGTCGCGGCGCTCGACGCGGCGGAAATGCCGCCGACGTTCGGGACGGCGCCGGACCTCGTGCGCGCGCACGTTGCCGGCGGTGCGCCCGCGTTGATTCGGGCGATTGAAGGTGCCGAAGACGATGTGGCAGGCGGCGAAGCGATCGCGAGCGACGTCGTAAAAGCGAACGATGCCGCGATCGGCATTTCTGCAAGCGGTTCGGCTGCGTTCGTCGTTGCCGCGGTCGAGCGTGCTCGAGAGATAGGTGCCTATACTGTGGCAATCACGAGCGTCGCCGGCTCGGCACTCGCACACGCCGCGCAATCCGCCCTCGTTCTTGACACGGGCGCGGAAGTCGTAGCGGGCTCGACGCGCCTAAAAGCCGGAACCGCGCAGAAGATCGCTCTCAATGCGATCTCAACGGCGGTTATGGTTCGCTTGGGCAAGGTGCACGATAATTTGATGGTAGACGTCGTTGCGAGCAATCGAAAACTGCGCGCGCGTGCGCTCCGGCTCGTTCGCGCGCTCGCGCACGTGGACGAAGCGCGCGCAAAAAAACTCCTCGAAGCGGCAGATGGTCGTGTTAAAGTGGCGGTAGTGATGGAGGGCCGCGGCGTCGATGCAGCCCAGGCGCGCGCGTTGCTGCAACAGCATGGCGGAGTGCTGCGAAAACTCTTGTGATGCCGCTATTTGCGCTAATTCTTTCTACGATCGCCTTTCTGTCCATCGACGACCGGCCGGTGACGTCGCAGCTGCCGGTGATGCTGGGAAGGATTGCCGGCGTGCGCGTCGAGACGCCGCCGCGTCGGCTGCTCGGACATTTTCTCGACTCCGGGAAATCCGATGCACTGATCGCGTGGATCAATCAAACGGCAGCCAAGAAACGGACCGGCGCGTTTGTAATTTCCACCGATATGCTGGCGTACGGTGGACTCACGGCCTCCCGCGTGCCCGGTGCGTCCTACACCGATGCTTATTCGCGTTTGAACGAACTTGCGCATCTGCGCAGCGAATATCCGGAGGCCTGGATCGGGGCGTTCGGGACGATCATGCGGCTCGCGCCGACGGGGATTCCGGCTGGTACGGCGTTCTTCGCGCCCTATCCGATTTGGTCGTATCTGCAGCAGTACGCGAATCTGCACGATCCGCCGTTACCAAGCGAAGCGGCCAGTGCTCGGCACCTGCAAGAATTGATCGGCGCCGCGACGCTCGAAAGCTATCTTGCGACGCGTGCGCGCAATCTCGGCGTCGATCGGCTTTTATTGACCATGACCGCGCGCGGCATAATCGACCGGCTCGTCCTGGGACAAGACGACGCGGGTCTAGTCGGATTGCACGTGCCTGAAGTGCAGCTCTTACAGTCTGAACTTGCGGCCGCCAACGTCGCGGGTCGCGCGTCGATCGAACCCGGCGCCGACGAACTGGGCATCTCCCTCATCGCGCACGCCATTGCCCGAGCTGCAAGATGGACGCCCCGCATTGCAGTGGAGTACTCCGTGCCGGGAGGCGCATCGTACCAAGACCCGATCGAGTACGCGCCGATATCGACCGCGATCGACGCCTTGATCGGCGTCTGCGGTGGCGTCCGCGTTGACCACGACCCCGACATCCTGCTCTACGTAAGAGTTCCGGGAACGACCGCGGCGCAAGACTCGGCGTTGATTAGCGGAATGAGCGGCTCAATCTCCGTCGGCCGCTCCGTGGCCCTCGCCGATCTGTCGTATCTGAAATCCTATGGCGACCAAGCCAACTTCGCCCAGCTGCTCCTCTCGTCCAATGTATCGCCCAAGCTCGACGCTTATTCGTCGTGGAATACGAACGCCAATACGGTCGGCACCGCGCTAGCCGAGGCGATTGCCGCCGGCGCCGGCCGCCGGATGCACTCGTACGATGCCCTGGCGCATCGCGAGTTCACTTTCGTGCGCTTCGTCGACGACTACGCCTTTCACGATTACGTGCGTCCGGATCTCAACGCGACGCTTGAGGCCAAGGGCATTACCGATCACTCGCTGCTCGCGCCCGAGGTCGCGGCGTCGATCGCCGAACGCGATCGCGCCTTATTGTGGCCTTACGCGGAAACGATTTTGGCTCACCTCGATCCCGGCTACCACATCGCCGCTATGTCGATCGGTTTGCCGTGGGGCCGCACGTTCGAAACCTCGATCGATGTCGGCCTCGCTCCAAACCTCTAACGGCGCAACGTGGCAAGCGCGCCTTCGACGTCGAACGACAGCTCCGTTGCGCCATCGGCGATGCACTGCAAGTTTCCGGCCCATTCCGGTGAGCCGGTCGCGCTAGCGGGCGGCGTCACCGCAAAGCGCGGCCGCCCGAGTTCACGCGCGAAATGCATGGTATGCATCGCGCCTCCTTCGATCTCGGTGCAAACCAGCACGACGGCACGCGAGTGCTGCGCTTGCAGGCGATCGCGCTCGACAAGCCCCGCATCGGATAGGGGTGTTCCCGGCGGACGAACCGAGACGACCGCGCCGCCGGCGCTGAGAATCGCAGCTTCGAGCGTCTCGTGCTCGGGCGGATACGTGCAACCGAAACCGTATCCCACAAACGCGACGGTCGGCATATGCGCGTCGAGCGCTCCGCGATGGGCCGCCCCATCGATTCCGAGTGCGAGCCCCGCAACGATCGGTTCTCCCAGTCGCAATGCAAGTTCGTATGCGAAGGCCGCGGCTTCAATCGGTGGTCTGCGGCTTCCAATGATCGCAACACCGTCGCTCGGCAACGTGCCGCGAACGTATAAGCTCAAGGCCCGAACCTTCTCCAAACCTAGGGTTCGAACTCGACGTACGATCGGTCGAGCGCGGCCGCATCGTGACAGCCCAACAGACGCAGCGTTCTAATGATATCGCTGCGCAGAATCTGGACCGCCTTGGCCACCCCGGCGCCTCCGGCGGCACCAAGGCCGTAGGCATACGCCCGACCGATCAACACCGCGCGCGCTCCAAGACACAGCGCTTTGACCACGTCGCTACCGCGGCGTACGCCACCGTCTAAGAGAATTTCGACGCGGTCACCGACTGCTTCGACGACTTCCGGTAAGGCACGCAGTGACGAAAAGACGCCGTCGAGCTGGCGGCCACCATGGTTGGAAACGACGATTGCATCCGCGCCCGCGTCAACGGCGTGCCGCGCGTCGGCGGCGCTTAGAACTCCCTTGATGACCAACGGACCGCCCCACGTCTCGCGAATCCAACCCACGTCATTCCACGATACGGTCGAACGCTCCAGCGCGGCGCCGATGTCTTCGTATGGTAGCGTACCTTGCCCGGGAATCACGACGTTGGGAAATTTCATCATTCCGCCGTCGCGGATGAAGTCGAGCAGCCAGCCAGGACGCATCAGTACCTGCGCCGCGTAAGGCAACATTTGACGGATGTCCCCGCTGATAAGCTCGCGAGCCCCGTTGCGTAAATCGCGCTCGCGTTGTCCGGCCACGGCCGTGTCGATGGTCACGACCAATGCGGCAAAGCCGGCCGCGCGTGCGCGGAGAATCGCGGCGCGAGCGGCATCGGGTCCGCCCAACAGGTAAAGCTGGTACCACACCGGTCCACTCGAGGCTGCCTTGACCTCTTCGAGCGCGCATCCCGAGAGCGTCGAAAGAACATAGGCGGTTCCCGCGATCCCGGCTTGCGCCGCGGCGACGCACTCGCCACGAGGAAAGAACAAACGGCTGCTCCCGACCGGCGCGAAGAGAAAGGGCAGCTCGTATTTCGTCCCGAGCACCGTGGTTTGTAGGTTGCAATCCGCTTGCGCGACCGCATTGCGCGCCCGAAATTGAACCGATTCGAAAGCGCGGCAGTTCTCTCGCAGCGTGACTTCTGCGCCGGCGCCTCCGTCGATGTAGTCGAAAACGACGCGTGGCAGCCGGCGTTTCGAGAGCCGCCGAAGGTCGTCGATATTGACGGCGCGGGTTGTCGAATTCACAGCGGAGGCTTGACGTTAGCCTTTAATAAACGATACCCTGTCGTCGCACGATGGACGTACGTTTTGTCGCTACCGCATTGGCAACCGCCTTCACGATCATCGATCCGATCGGAATGATTCCGATGACGCTTGGCGCGACCGCACGCGTCTCGCCGCAGCGGCGCAATCAAATTATCGATCAAGCGGTCCTGGTCGCCTCCGGCGTGATCCTGTTCATGGGCGTCGTCGGCCGGCTCATTTTGGATTATCTCGGCATCACGCTTCCGGCGTTTACGATTGCCGGCGGGATTCTACTGTTCTTGATCGCGATCGACATGCTCTTCGCGCGCCCAACCGGCGCGAAACGCACAGAAGCCGAAGAACGCGAGGCAGCGCAGGGCGAAAATCCCGCGGTCTTTCCGCTGGCGGTGCCGATGATCGCCGGGCCAGGCACTATCGCAACGGTGCTATTGCTCGTCAATTTTTCGCATGGCGATCGGGTCGATCTGATCGTCGTCGCCGCGGCCTATGCCGTTGCGCTGTTCGTTACGTGGCTTTGCATGCGCGGCTCGTCGCTGCTGTTACGCGTGATCGGCAAAACGGGTATACACGTGATCAGCCGGCTGCTGGGAATCATCCTCGCAGCGCTGGCCGTACAGTTCGTGCTCAACGGTCTCGCGCAGACGCCGCTATTACGGCGCTGAACCCGAAACGGGGCCATTAGCGGCTGCCCACTGCTGGTAAACTGACTTCTCGATCGGCGGCAGCTGCGCGTCGGCGGGAAGTTTGTATCCCGGCAGTGGTAGCGGAAACGGAATTGGGTGCGGCGGCTCCTTGAACGGATCGGCTTCGGGCTCGAAGCAGAAAGGCCAGGCGATGTCGCCATTTTCCTCGGCGCCGTCGGGATACGTGAACTCGTAGCGCCCGTAATAGCAGTCGCGCCCTGCATCGCGCCAGCTTCGCACCGGCGTGATTATGCCATTGCCGTGATCCTCGCCGCGCAGCGACGATGGAACAGCGAAATCATAGCTTTTTGTCGTGGATTCTCGCGCGGCCGGATCGATCGTGGGGATCGCGTGCGGGTCGTCTTGTGCGTTGAGCCGCGCGACCTCCTTAGCGAAGCCGGCCGTGTCGCGTTGGATGTTCGAGCTTACCGTCGGTCGCCGCTGCGGCTCGGGCGGAGCTTGTACGGCAACCTCACGCGCGAGTTCGTGATGCGGCGTCCGGGCGGGCGCCGACTCTTTCGGGTGGATGTGCCGAACCGACCGGATCGGCGCAGGCCTCGGGCGTGCGTGTTTCTCGATGGAAGCGATCGTTGTTTGGGATACGACCTCTCGTTCGCCGCGCGATACCAGCAGCCGGGCCGCCGTGTAGAAGAGCAGCGTCAATATGATGAAATGTAGGGCCGCCGACGCGATTGTTGACCAAAAAAGCGCGCGGCGGCGACGATCGAACCTTCCCGAGATCAAGCGGTCGTCTTCGATGCGTGCACCGGCCGTTGCCTTCGCACGCGGTTGCAACCAGGAGTGGGAGGCGTCGCCTTGGTTGCGCAACTATTGCGCAGGAGGAAACCCGCTATGAAAAGCTTCTTTGCGCGCGTAATTGCCCTCATTTCTTTTGGCGCAGCTACTGCAGCCTGCGCCGGCCCCTATCAAACGTTCGCGCCCACGCCAAGCACGTCCAGCGGCTCGACGCTCGGGGTTACTTCCGACGACAAAGTGAGCGCGCTAACTGCCCGAATTCTCTCGTATCACCTAATGCCGCTGCGAAATACGCCGCCCCAAGCTCTGTTTGCCCCCGATCAGAGAGTCGTCCACCCTGCCGATTTGGTCCGCAGGGACGGCCCGATTATGAAGGCCGCCTCGTCCTTCAACATTTACGTGAACTGTAAGAGCGGAGAAAGCTGCTGGGGCGACCCGGAAGGCTTCGAAAAGGACCTAACGGGAAGCCGATTTGCGGGGCTGCTGACACAGTATACGAGCTCTCCGCCAAGCGGGTACACGTTCGGCGGCGCGTTTTCCGTGAATTACCGAACCTATACCAAATTGCTGTATCAGAACGATCTCATGGCCATTCTTCACGCTGCGCTGGTGAAGAACGGAAAGAACGCCGGGTACTCGAACATGTACCACATCTTCTTGCCGAAGGGCACGGACACGTGCTTCGATCGCACGCGTTCTTGCTACTCGCCGGATCATCCGGCGACGAATGCTTTTTGCGCGTACCATGAAAGCGTTTCATTCGCGGATGTCCCTAAGAACGTAATTGTTTCAATCGAGCCTTATCAGAAGGTCGGCTTCTGCGCATCCCGCGCCTCGTCGGGAGCCAGCGCCCTCACCAACTCGACCGCGTCGACCCTGGCACACGAAATGTTCGAATCGATCACCGACCCGGGTCCGGCATTCGCCTGGTTCAATTTTACCTTTGGGTCGGAAGTCGGCGATCTGTGCCAGACGTATCAGTGGAAAATTTCGGTATCGGGAACGGTTTATAGTCTGCAGCCGATGTATTCAAACAAATACCACGGCTGCGCCGCCGGCCCGTAAGTAATACTGGCGGTCTAGTGCGGCTGGGAGCGCAGCGGATGTGGCTGACAGAGCTCGATGAGGACGCCATGGGTAGCCTTCGGATGTAAGAACGCAATCAAACTTCCGTTCGCCCCTTGACGGGGTTCGTCGTCGATCAAGCCTACGCCCCGTGCCTTGAGTTCGGAGAGCTTCGCCGCAATGTCGGCGACGCGATACGCGGTATGGTGAAGCTTCGTGTCAGCCTCGCCGCGATATCGGGCAATGGCGGATCCTTCGTCCAGTGGAAGAAGAAGTTCGACGGAGGATCCGCCAGCCTCGAGCCCCACCGCCTCGATGCCTTGATCGTAGATTACTTCGCGATAAATCTCTCGAAAGCCGAGTGTCTGCGTATAGAAACGTAGCGTAGCTTCCAGATCCTTGACGACGATCGCGACGTGATCGATTTCCACTACGCTACGATCTCCTTGGGGCGGTAGGTCCCAAAGGCTTTGCGTAACACGTCGCAGATCTCTCCCAGCGTGACGCCTGCATCGGCTGCATCCACGAAATGAGGCATGAGATTCTCGGCGGTCCCGGCGATGGCGCCAAGCTTCGCGAGATGATGCTCCACGGTCGTCGAATCGCGCGATGCCCGAACGGACGTGAGCCGGTCGATCTGCTCGCGCTCGACTCGATCGTCGATGCGTTGCAGGGGTATGGTTGCCGAATCGGCTGCCTCGACAAACCGATTGACCCCGACGATGACCCGATCTCCCCGCTCGACCGATTGTTGTGAGGCATAGGCAGAATCTGCGATGCGCCGCTGCATCCAGCCGCTTTCGATCGCCGCGACGCTTCCGCCCATGGCGTCGATTTCGTGAATGGTTGCGGCGGCGCGCTGGATCAGCTCGTTGGTGAGAGTTTCCACATAGAACGATCCCGCCATCGGGTCGACGACGTCGGTCACGCCGGATTCGTAAGCGATGATCTGTTGCGTGCGTAGCGCAACCTTGGCGCTCTCGGCGGTTGGGAGCGCGAGCGCTTCGTCTCTGCCGTTGGTGTGCAATGATTGCGTACCCCCCAACACCGCTGCCAATGCTTGGAGCGTGACGCGCACGACGTTGTTCTCCGGTTCCTGAGCGGTAAGCGTGGAGCCGCCGGTCTGGGTATGAAACCGCAACATCTGCGATCTTGGATCTCGGCAATCGAACTCGTCACGCGTGACGTGGGCCCACAGATATCGCGCCGCGCGAAATTTTGCGACCTCCTCAAAGAAATCGCTATGCGAGTTCCAGAAGAAGGAGATACGGGGCGCTACTTCGTCGAGAGGCAAGCCGGCCTCGCGCGCCGCGCGCAGATAAGCCTTGGCGTTAGAGAGCGTAAAGGCAATCTCTTCGACGGCAGTCGAACCGGCTTCCCGAATATGATAGCCCGATACGGAGATCGCATTCCATTGTGGTACGTGGTGCGCACAATAGTCCATGACATTCGTGACCAGCCGCATTGATGGGACGGGCGGATAGATGTAGGTTCCGCGGGCTACGTATTCTTTGAGAATATCGTTCTGCACGGTGCCGCCAAGTTTGTCGAATGCAATGCCGCGGCGACGCGCAACCGCCAGCAGGAATGCCAGTAAGATCGCCGCGGGCGCGTTGATCGTCATCGAGACTGTAACGTTGTCCAGTGGTACGCCTGCCAGTAGCGTCTCCATGTCGGCGATCGAGTCGATCGCCACGCCGACTTTGCCGACCTCGCCGCGAGCTTGCGGCGCGTCGGAGTCCAGGCCCAGCTGCGTCGGGAGATCGAACGCGACGGAAAGACCAGTCTGTCCGCGTTCGAGCAAATAACGGTATCGCGCGTTCGACTCGGCGGCACTCGCGAACCCCGCGTATTGTCGCATCGTCCAGAGGCGCCCGCGATACATCGTCTTGCGAATGCCACGCCCGTACGGAAAGGCACCCGGATCGCCCAGCGCGTGCGGCGTTCCTTCGATTCGATCGTAGACCGGTTCGATCGGAATGCCGGAATCGTTGACGTCGCGAGCCATCGCATCGCTACTACGCCGCGTCAGGGCAGGGCGCCCGCCGTAAAGGCGCCAAGCCGCGCTCGTGGTCCCGCTCGTTTTTGCCGCTGCCGTCGCCGTTTCTTTGCAATTGGCTCTGGAACGTCGAGTCTCAGGCGTACCGGGCACCGGAATCGCGGTCGGAATCATCGACCATGGCGTGCGGAAAATCTACGTCGCGGGTAGCGACGGACACGGTCGCCCAGTCGACCAGCACACGCTCTTTGAGATCGGATCGGTAACCAAAACCTTCACGGCGACCACTCTCGCGGAGATGGCGCTCTCCCACAGTGTTCGGCTCAACGACCCGATTGACAAGTATCTTCCCGATGGGATTCGCGCTCCCACGAAAGATGGCAGGCCGATTACCCTGCTCAATTTGGCCGAGCAGCGTTCGGGACTGCCACGACTCCCGTCTAACATCGACGCAGCCGACCTAGACGATCCTTATTCGAACTACACTGTTGGGGACATGTATGCGTTTCTCAAAAGCTATCAGGTCAGCCGCGATCCCGGGGCCGCGTACGCCTATTCGAACTATGGGATCGGCCTGCTCGGCCAGCTGCTCGCGAACCGCGCCGGTATGGCCTATTGCGGGCTTGTGCGCAAAACGGTACTCGATCCGCTGGGAATGAACGCGACCGCGTTTGCGGTGCCGTCGGTGCCGGATCCAACGCTCCTCGCCGTCGGTCACGATCTAGGCGGCACGGAGGTGCCGACGTGGCATTTCCAATCGATTCTTCCGGCCGGCGGCATCGTGTCGAACCTCGACGACATGTTGAAATATCTGCGCTGCAACATGGGCGAAGGGCCGCTCGCACGCGCTTGTCTCTTCGCGCAACAGCCGCGTGCCGCCGGCGAACCGCGCCATCAAATCGGGCTCGTTTGGAACGTTAGCTCCGCCACCGGAGTCATTAGTCACGGCGGCGACACGTTTGGATTTCACGCGTACGTCGCCATGGCGCGCGACCGGCAAAGCGGCGTCGTCGTTCTTAGTAACGGTCCGGCCGTGAGCGACATCGCCGCCAACGTGCTTGCGCCGGACTATCCGATTGCGGCGTGCCCGTCATCCGTCCCCGCCTCCAAGACCGATCCGGCGTCGTACGTGGGCGTCTATTGCAATCAAAGCGGCGGGGTGACGTTTACCGTCGAGACGGCGACTTCCGACGCGCTTTCGATCGCGCTGGTACCGCAGCCAGCTCTGTTGTATAAGCGCACCGACGCGGATACCTACTATGCGGCGAGCGTCGAAGCAACGTTCAAGTTTTCGCGCGCCGACGAAAAGATCGTTGGTCTGCGGCTGACGCAATATGGCCGGACGGTCCCGGCAGTGCGCCTGGACGAACGAGGAAACCCCGTTGTGGCGCAGCTCTCTTCGCCGAGCCCATCTGCAAGTTCGCCCGCAATTCAACTCGCACGGAGCCGAATTGATATGATGCTCCGAACAGGGCATGCCGATCCCTCGTGGTTTAGCGCCTCGTTCCTCGCCCAGATCCCTGCAAGCAGAGTTGATGAGGTGATCGCCTCGATCACGAAGACGCTCGGCGCATACCAAAGCGTCGAGTTCACGCCGGAGAAGTTCATCGCGCACTTCGAGAAACGCGCCGCGGACGTCTTCATTCATTTGGACGCCGACCTAAAGATCGACGAACTCGTTTTTAACCCGGCAAGCTGAGCGGCCGCCCACTCTACGGCTCAGCGTTACCCTATAGTGATCAGCGGATTTCCGCTTTCGACGCTCGACCCTGTGCCGGCTAAGACTGCCGTCACGGTTCCACTGCGATGCGCGCGAATTTCGTTCATCATTTTCATTGCCTCGATAACGGCGACGACTTGGCCTTCGCTGACGAAATCGCCCGCCCTTACCGGGAGCTCGACGATCAATCCGTGCATCGGCGCAAGCACGTCGTTTCCGGTCGTGGACGCGGCTCGATTGCGAATTGCGCTAAGCCGTGGAGCCGTTCGTCGCTCGCCGGAGAGAGTTGCGATCGGCCTGTGGCGCTGAACTCCGGTGGGTAAAGTGACGCCGTTTGCTACGGTACGTTGCCACGTTTGGGCAAATGCCTCGAGCGTCGCCGTGCCATACGTTGCATCGGTGACGGATGCGTACCCGCAAAGAGCGCGAAGGAGCGGCAGGGTCGTCGGCACGCCATCGATGACGTATTCGTCGATGGCTCGTCGGAGACGCGCGATGGCCTCGTCCCGCGTCTCCGCCCAAACCACGAGTTTGGCAATTAACGAATCGTACTCGGTCGGAATCGTCCAACCGGCATATGCGGCGGAGTCGACGCGAACTCCCAATCCGCCCGGCTCGCGGTACGCTCTGATGGTTCCGGGTGATGGGCGAAAGTCGTGCGCCGGATCCTCGGCATTGATGCGGACTTCGATCGAAGCCCCGCGAAAGCGCAGCGCGCCTTGCTCATACCCAAGTGGTTCGCCGGCGGCTACTCGAATCTGCTCGCGAATGAGATCCAGACCAGAGGTCATCTCACTCACGGTGTGCTCGACCTGGATGCGCGTGTTCATTTCGAGGAAGTAAAACGCATCGTTGCAGACGAGGCATTCGATCGTGCCGACCGAGTCGTATCCGATGGCTTTCGCGGCGCGGACGCCGGCTTCACGCATCGCCGTGCGAACCTTCTCCGCAATTCGCGGCGGCGTCTCTTCCCAGAGCTTCTGGTGCCGTCGCTGCAGAGAGCAATCGCGCTCCCCGACGTGTACGACGTTTCCGTGCTTGTCGGCTAAGATTTGCAGCTCGATGTGCTTTGGGTTTTCGAGATAGCGTTCCGCGTATATCGTTCCATCCTTGAAGTACGCCTCGGCTTCGCGGCGGGCCGTTTCGAATGCCGATGAAATTTCCTCGACCGATCGCGCGACCTTGAGGCCTTTACCGCCGCCGCCGGCGGCGGCTTTGAGCGCGATCGGGAGACCGTACCGTTCGGCGGCCTGCCGCGCGGCGCGAACGTCGGCCACGGGTTGCAGCGCGCCCGGCACGACGGGAACCTTTGCCTTTTGCATTAGCTGACGCGCGCGGAGCTTGTCGCCCATCGCATCGATCGCGTCGGGATGCGGACCGATCCACGTTAGGCCGGCAGCCACGACCTGCCGCGCGAACGCGCCATTTTCCGCCAGGAAGCCATATCCTGGATGGATCGCTTGCGCACCCGAGCGCAGCGCGCAGTCGATCAGCCTTTCGGCATTGAGATAACTCTCCGAAGGAGCCCCGGGTCCGAGCCGATGGGCCTCATCGGCCAGCTCGACGTGAAGCGCGTTACGGTCAACGTCGGAATATACGGCGACCGTGGCGATGCCCATTTCGCGCGCCGTTCGAATGATTCGTATCGCAATCTCACCGCGATTTGCGATCAGAATCTTATCGATCACTGCGGGGCGAAGAGGCCCATGGCGTGGTAACCGGCGTCGACGAAATGGACGTCCGCCGTTACCGCGCTCGCGAGATCTGACGCGAGAAAGACCGCCACGTTGCCGACATCCTCCGCCGTGACGTTACGGTGGAGCGGCGCGACCTTCGGCACGAGGTCGAGGATTCGTGAGAAGCCGCCGACTTGGCGGGAGCTCGCCGTCTTGATTGGCCCCGCCGAAATGCCGTTGACTCGAATGGCACGATCGCCCAAGTCGAAGGCGAGATAGCGAACCGCTGCCTCGAGCGCCGCCTTGGCGATGCCCATCAAGTTGTAGTTCGGGATGATTTGCGTCGCGCCGAGATAGGTCAGGGCCATGATCGAGGCGCCGTCGTTGAATGAATCGCGGAGCGCGCCCACCAACGCGATCAACGAATACGACGAAACGTCAAGCGCCAGTGCAAACCCACCGCGCGACGTCTCGAAAACCTTGCCCGCGAGATCTTCCTTGTTGGCATACGCGATCGCATGGACGAGGGTGTCGATGTCTCCAATTTCGTTGGAGAGTGCGTCGCGCACCGCGGCAAGCGATTCATCGTTGGAAACGTCGCATTCCACGACCGGAGCGCTACCGAGCTCGCCGGCGAGTTTTTCCACTTCGTCTTTCACCCGCTCGCCCTGGTAGGTCAACACGATCTGGGCACCGTGATCGTGGAGCTTTCGTGCGATCCCCGTCGCTATCGACCACCGATTTGCCACACCCGTGACCAGAGCGCGCTTACCTTCTAATAGTTTCACAAGCTAAATCCCCTAAGGAAGAAGACGAGGCCCGCGGCACCCGCCCCCAGGCTCACGTACCATGCCGGCTTGGAGCGGGTGAGCGCCGCGACCGCGCCTAGGGCGATGCCGACCTGCAGCAGCGCAACGGCGTACTCGAACGACTTATGCCGGCGCACTTCCGCAACGGAGTCCTCTTCCAGCTTGCGGGCTGACGCCTCGAGCGGTCTCTCCTTTGCGACCTCCTTTGCGATCTCGCCTCGATAGACGCGCAACCGTACCCCGTTGTGCGACCCGCGATCGGCGAGGCTGTCCGCCGCGACGGTGTAGATGTGCTCTTTCTCGCGCGCGGCCTGGTACTCGGTCCACGTATCCGAGGCTTTGATTTGGTCGATGGTCGCTTCATTGATGAGATCGCTGGCGCGCAGCGCCGCGACCGCGGCCACCACCGCGAAAACCGCGGCGCCTAAGGCGACGTATCGCACCCACGGCTCGTTGTTCTCCCGCGCGCCCTGCTCGCGAGCTTCCTGAACCTGCTCCTGCAGCTTGTCTGTCTCGATTTCGATGTCGTCTGGCACTCTTTCTGTTCTCGCTCTTAGCTTACAAGGGAATGTTGCCGTGTTTGCGCTTGGGTCGCGTCGCGCGTTTGTCGCGCAACATCTCGAGCGCGGACGCCAGAGACTTGCGCGACTGGCGCGCCTCGATTACGTCGTCCACGTAGCCGCGCTGCGCGGCAATGTAAGGGTTGGCAAATCGCTCGGTATATTCGTCGACCAACTCTTGCATCTTCGCTGCTTTGTTTTCGGCGGCCGCGAGCTCGCGCCGGAAGATCGTCTTAACGGCGCTTTCGGCGCCCATCACGGCGATTTCTGCGGTGGGCCATGCAAGGTTGATGTCGGCCCGGATATGTTTGCTCGCCATGACGTCGTACGCGCCGCCGTACGCCTTCCTGGTGATAATCGTAATTTTCGGCACCGTCGCTTCGGCGTAGGCGTAGAGCAGTTTGGCTCCGTGAAGAATGATTCCACCGTACTCCTGATCCGCGCCGGGCAGAAAGCCGGGAACGTCGACGAAGGTGATCAGCGGGATGTTGAATGCATCGCAGAAGCGCACGAAGCGGGCGGCCTTGACGGAGGAGCGCGTATCGAGCACGCCGGCGAGCACGTTTGGCTGATTGCCGACGATTCCTACGGTTTGCCCGTTTATTCGTCCGAAGCCGCAGATGATGTTCGGCGCGTAAAGCGGTTGGATCTCTAGGAAATCACCGTAGTCGACGACGCCCTCGATGGCGGCGTGCATATCGTACGGCTTGTTGGGCGAATCCGGTACCAGCTCATCGAGATCGTTCGCGAGCCGATGCGGGTCGTCGTCGCAGTCGAAGTGCGGCGGCTCCTCGCGATTGTTTTGAGGCAAGAATGAAAACAGCGCCCGCGTCAGGTCGAAAAGATTCTCTTCATCGGCCGCAACGAGGTGTGCTACGCCGCTGCGCGTCGCGTGAGTCGTGGCGCCGCCAAGCTCTTCAAACGTCACCTCCTCGCCCGTGACCGTCTTGATGATCTCGGGTCCAGTGATGAACATTTGCGAGATCTTCTCGGTCATGATGATAAAGTCGGTAATCGCCGGCGAGTACACCGCGCCGCCGGCGCACGGGCCCGCGACCAAGCTTATCTGCGGGATGACGCCGCTGGCCTGAACGTTGCGCCAAAAAATCTCGGCGTAGCCTCCCAACGAAACGACGCCCTCTTGAATGCGTGCTCCGCCTGAATCGTTGATACCGATGAGCGGCGACCCGGTGCTCATCGCCAGATCCATCACCTTGCAAATCTTCTCGGCGAAGGCTTCGCCCAGCGACCCTCCCAGCACGGTAAAATCCTGAGAAAAGAGAAATATCTGGCGTCCGTCGAGGGTTGCCCGGCCGGTGATGACGCCGTCTCCCAAGAAGTCTTTCTCGTCGAGCCCAAACGCATTGGAGCGGTGCACGACGAAGCGATCGAATTCGACGAAGGAATCCTGGTCGACTAACGCTTCCACTCGCTCGCGCGCCGAGCGTTTGCCGCGCTCGTGTTGTTTAGCAATGGCATCGGGGCCGGCGGGCATTGACGCCTGTTGGCCCTTTGCGCGCAACTGCTCGTACTTCTCGGCGCGGGTCTTCACGCGAACCCCTTGCACATATTGTCACCATTGTCATCCTGAGCGTAGCGAGCGAAGTCGAAGGGCGAAGGGCGAAGGGCGAAGGATGACCGAGGCAGGCTGCCGTCATAATACCGTCCTTATGATACGAGCCGTCCTTTTAGTACTCATTATTGCTCTTGGCTATTTTGCCGCCGTCGCCGTGCACGGAGTCGCCACCGCAGCGGTCTCGTTCCCGACGCCCCCGCCTCTCCCGCCCGAGCGGGCGGTAGCGGAGACCATGTACGGTACCTCCGTCACCGATCCGTATCGTTATTTCGAAGACATGAAGGATCCGGTCGTCATCAGCTTTTTCAAAGAGCAAAATGCCTATACGCGCGCGGTGTTGAGCCGGCTCGGCACACCGCGCGAACAGCTCTTCGAGCGCATCAAATCGCTCGACAATTCCGGCTCGGTCGTGTCGGGCGTCACTCGCGACGGTCGGTATTATTTTTACGAGAAACTCAATCCAGGAGATAACTCACCCAAGCTTTACGTGCGCAACGCCGATGGCGGGCCGGAGCGTATCTTGGTCGATCCGCAAAGCCTCGCAGCTGCCGGCAAACATTACACGATCAACTATTTCCTTCCGTCGCTGGACGGCAGCCGCGTCGCGTACGGCATCTCCGAGGGCGGCTCGGAGGCCTCCGTAATTCACGTGGTGGAGACGGCAACAGCCCAAGTATTGCCCGACGCGATCGACCGCGCGTACTTCATCGGTGTCACCAGCTGGTTACCCGACGGAAAGTCGTTTTATTACGTGCGCTTTCCAAAGTTGCAGCCCGGCGAGTCAGAAACCGACAAAGAGACGCGCGCTGTTGCCTACTTGCACGTGCTCGGTCGCGATCCCGATCGAGATGTCGGCGTGTTCGGCTACGGCGTCGATCCCAAAGTGTCGTTTGCGACGACCGATTTCCCGATCGTCGTCTATTCACCGGCTTCGCCGTATACGCTCGGCGTGGTCGCGCACGGAGTAAAAAATGAACTAACGATCTACGCAACGCGAGCCGCCGTGCTCGACTCGAGTACGACCGCTTGGAAGCCGGTCGTATCGACCGCCGGCGACGTCACTGGGTACGACGTTAAAGGTTCGACGATTTACCTGCAAACCCATAAAAATGCTCCAACCTTTATGGTCGTCGCGACTTCACTCGATGCTCCCAATGTCACGGGGGCGCAGACCGTTATTCCCGCGGGCCGGCCGATTGTCGAGCAAATCGGCGTCGCTTCCGATGGTTTGTACGTTTTGGCGCGCGACGGTGGCTTCGGGCGCATAACGCGCGTGGGGCTTGCCGCCGATGGCATGCCTGGAGCGTCGACCAATATCGCTCTTCCGTTCCAAGGGGCGGTCAACGCGATCGCGACCGATCCTCGAGTTCCCGGCGCGGTCTTCGGGCTGACGGGGTGGACGCATTCACTCCTCTATTATGCCGTCGACGCAAACGGAACTGTGTCCGATACGCACCTTAAAGAGCTCGCCAACGTCGACATGTCGCCGTACACGTCATCCGAAGTACTCGCGCGCAGTGCCGACGGCACGATGGTTCCTCTTTCACTCGTTTATCGCAAGGGGCTTCGGCTCGACGGTTCACACTCGACGTACCTGGAAGGTTACGGTGCGTACGGAATCGAGATCAATCCATCTTTCAGCGCGACTCGCGTCGCTTGGCTGGAGCGAGGCGGCGTGTTCGCCGTCTGCCATCCGCGTGGCGGCGGATGGTACGGTGAAGCGTGGCATCAGGCTGGAATGATTACCACCAAACCGCACACCTGGCAAGATTTCATCGCCTGCGGCCGGTGGCTGATCGCCCACAAATACACCACGTCGGCGCACCTCGCCGGCGAAGGGACGAGTGCCGGCGGCATCACGATTGGGCGGGCCATTACTACGCAGCCGCATCTTTTTGCCGCGGCGCTCGACGTCGTCGGCGTAAGCAACGCGCTGCGTTCCGAATTCTCTCCGAACGGGCCGCCGAACATTCCGGAGTTCGGTACGGTCAAGGATAAGATCGGCTTCAAAGCGCTCTACGAGATGGATGCCTACGAGCACGTCGTGCCCGGCACCGCTTATCCCGCAGTGATGCTCATCACCGGATTCAACGACCCACGTGTTTCATCGTGGGAGCTCGCGAAATTTACCGCGCGCCTGCAGAAAGCAACGACGAGCGGGCGTCCGATTCTGTTGCGCGTCGATTACGACGCGGGACACGGATTTCTGGCTGGATCGAGAACGCAGAACGAACAACTGCTCACCGACCAATATTCGTTCTTGCTCTGGCAATGCGGCGATCCCGCCTTCCGCACCGTCCCGATCCGCATCTTCCCACGCCCGCCATCGTGAACTTGGCCGCCTGAGGCGGAGGCGCGCCACGTTGATAAGGGCGGTGAGCTGGTTTACCAGATCCCCAGTAGGGCTTTGACGTCGTCGGATGCCATAGTGTGCGGGTCCCATGGCGGAACAAACGTGATCTCGACGTTGGCGTTCTTAACGCCTTCGATGGCCAGCACGTGATCCTCGACGGATTTCTTAAACATCGGGCCTACCGGGCACATCGGCGATGTAAGCGTCATCATCACGGTGACGTCTTCGCCGTTTGCTCCCTCGGTTGTGATGTCGTAAACTAAGCCGAGATCGAGGATTCCGAGATTGAGTTCGGGATCTTTGACGTCGACGAGCGCTTCGCGAACTTGTTCGACCGTTGGCATACGGCTAGGAGTTTGGCGGCACACGCGGCAACCTCCGCTAAGGACGCTGCCGGCAACCCAGGCGGGCGCGCGGCGAACTGTCACGAAACTGCTCTGGGGTGGGTAGAGTTTAGAGGAAAGGAAAGGAAGAGCCAGAGCGATGTCGATGTGGGAGCCCTTCACCGAGCGAGCGCGGCGCAGCATCGTGCTTGCTCAAGAAGAAGCCCAGCGCCTCGGAAACAACTACATAGGGACCGAGCATATTCTGCTTGGCATCATCTCCGAGGGCGAGAGTTTAGCCGCTAAAGTACTCGAGTCGCTAGGCGTCAATCTTTCAAAAGTCCGCCAAGAGGTCGAGGCCATCGTCGGCCGAGGCGGCCAGACCGTGCAGCAAGAGATGGTCTTCACGCCACGGGCGAAGCGCGTGATCGAGCTCGCCTTTGAAGAAGCGCGCCAGCTTAATCATAACTATATTGGTACCGAGCACCTGCTCCTCGGCTTGATCCGAGAGGGCGAAGGCGTTGCCGCGCGGGTCCTCACAAATCTCGGGGTCGATCCGGCAAAGGTTCGGATGCAGACCACGTCCCTGCTTGGCGCCGAGGGTCAGCCGGCCGCGCCGAAGGGAAAGAGTAAAACCCCCACGCTTGATGCTTACGGCCGCGACCTAACCACGTTGGCTCGCGACAATAAGCTCGATCCCGTCATCGGACGAAATTCCGAGATCGAGCGGGTCATTCAAATTCTTTCACGCCGCACCAAGAACAACCCGGCGCTGATCGGCGAACCGGGGGTCGGAAAGACTGCGATCGCCGAAGGCTTGGCGCAGCGCGTCGTCAAGGGTGATATTCCCGAGCCGCTGCGCGATCGTCGCGTCATCACGCTCGATCTTGCGGGTCTCGTCGCCGGCACGAAATACCGCGGTGAGTTTGAAGAGCGCATGAAGCGCGTCATGGATGAAATCCGCGGTGCAGCGGGCGAAATCATTCTCTTCATCGATGAGCTACATACGCTGGTGGGTGCCGGCGCGGCCGAAGGGGCGATCGATGCGAGCAACATTATCAAGCCCGCGCTAGCCCGCGGCGAGCTGCAATGCATCGGTGCGACTACGCTCAACGAATTTCGCAAACACATCGAAAAGGACTCAGCGCTCGAGCGCCGCTTCCAACCGGTGATGGTCGGCGAGCCGACCGTCGAAGAAACGATTGAAATTCTCAAGGGCTTGCGCGACCGGTATGAAGCCCACCATAAGGTGCAGATTACCGACGAGGCGCTCGCGACGGCCGCAAAGCTCGGAGACCGCTATATCACCGATCGCTTCCTTCCGGATAAGGCGGTGGATCTGATCGATGAAGCGAGCTCGCGCGTGCGTCTCCAAGCGACGTTGCCGCCGCCGGCGATTCGCGAAGCCGACGCGCAGCTGCGCAAGCTGATTGCCGAAAAAGAAACGGTCGTCAAGAATCAGGAGTTCGATAAAGCCGCGTCCATTCGCGATCGTGAGGAGAAGCTGCGCCTCGAAAAAGCCAACCTCGAGCAAGAGTGGCGCGACCATAAGGCGCAGGGCGAGCGAATCTTACGGGTGACGGCCGAAAACGTGGCCGAGATCGTCGCGGCGTGGACCAAGATTCCGGTCAGCCGCCTAGCCCAAGCCGAGACCGAAAAACTCCTGAAGATGGGCGAACTGCTGCATCGACGGATCGTGGGCCAAGAAGAGGCGATTCAGGTGCTCACGCGCGCGATCCGGCGTTCGCGCGCGGGCTTGAAGAATCCGAATCGGCCGATCGGCTCGTTCATCTTTTTGGGCCCGACCGGCGTCGGAAAGACCGAAGTCGCGCGCAGCGTGGCCGCGTTCCTCTTCGACGACGAAGAATCGATGATTCGCATCGATATGTCGGAGTACATGGAGAAGTATTCGGTTAGCCGGCTGGTGGGAGCGCCTCCGGGATACGTGGGCTACGAAGAAGGCGGACAGCTTACCGAAGCAGTGCGCCGGCGTCCCTATTCGGTTGTATTGCTCGATGAGATCGAGAAGGCGCATCCGGATGTCTTCAACCTCTTGCTCCAAGTGCTCGAAGACGGGCGTCTCACCGATTCTCAGGGGCGCCACGTGGATTTCAAGAACTCTGTCATCATCATGACGAGCAACGTGGGCGCGACCGGAATGACGACGACGACCGACATCGGCTTCCGTCCGCAGAAGCTTTCGGGTGAAGATCAGATAAAAGCGTACGAACGAATGAAAGGCCGCGTGCTCGAAGAGGTGAAGCAAACTTTCCGACCGGAGTTTCTTAATCGCGTCGACGAAGTGCTCGTCTTCCATCAACTCACGCGCGAGCAGATCGAGCAGATCGTAACGCTCGAGCTCGATAAGGTAATCCGCGAGGTCAGAGCCCAGGAGATGGAACTCAAGGTTACCGACGCCGCGAAATCGCTGCTTGCCCGCAAGGGTTGGGATCCGCAGTTCGGAGCGCGGCCCCTACGCCGCGCGATTCAACGGATGGTCGAAGACGAAATCGCCGAAGAGATGCTCAAGGGAAGCTTCCTCTCGGGCGATCACATTCTCGCCGACGTCGATCCAGACGATCCCGAGAAGTTGAAGTACGCAAAGATTCCATCCGTCGAACCTCCGGCAGCGCCTCCGCCCGAAGCCGCCGTAACGTAAAACCAGTACGCGGACAGCACGCTAGACATCTGACGTGCACGCGCTGGTTTTCGCGGCCCTTCTCGCGCAACAGACTCCGGCCCCCACGCTTGCCGTCTCGACGACGAGCGTAAACCTCAATCCGGCACAGCAACAAGTCGTAACCGTAGTGGGTGCTGTGGCTCCATTACGGGCGACACTCGATCAACGTCTAGTGAGCGTCAGCGTCGCCGGCGACGCCTCCGGCGTAACGCTCTCCGCGACGCAGGCCACGGGCAGCGACGTACTGCATCTCGTTGATGCCAACGGAGCGCGAGCCGACGTCGCGATCCGGGTTGCATTCAACGCGGGAACGATCGTGCCGCAGACGAGCCTGGTGGTTACGGGCGATCCCGTCGATCCGGCGTGGCTCGCACAAGAAGTGGCACGGTGGGTAACCGGACTGACGCGTGGACAACCGGGTGCGCAGATCTCAATCGGAACGGTCACACCGCCGTCGACCCCGCTTTCACCCGGGCAGAGCACGCAAATTGTTGTGCCCGTACAGGTCGCCGGCAGCGGTCATTACTTCGATCAAGCGGGATCGACTACCGTAAACGTGCAGAACGTTGCCGTCGCTCCGTTCGAGCCGGGGATGCTTTTCTACGATGACGATCCCGAGCACGTCACCCAAGACGGCGTGCTCTTTCGCGCGACCATTACTGCGACGACGCCGGCGCGGCTCTATTATTATCACGATGACTCACAGGACCCCCGACGCCTGGTTGTCGCGTTGAGCGCGAGCTCGCAAGATCCGGTCTCGGTGCAACTCGTCGCTGCGTCGGCCGGGCCAAACATAGACGTGATGCACGTGGGGCACACCGTCAGCAAGAACTTCTTACTCACCAAGGCGCGCGGCCAAGCGGTCATCGTGACGCTGCCGCAAGATCAGCCCTACGTGCTTGCCGACGTGCGGATGACGGCGAGCGAACTCGTTTCGGGAACCGTGGATCTGCGGGTCCTCTCGGGCGGCCCGATCTCGGTTACGGTCCTGGCTGCCTCGCCTGGCGTGGATCCACGAAGCCTGCTCGACGGGCCGGTGCTCCCCGGCGACGGCCATCATAGAACCGGCACCTTCCAAATCAGCGGCTTCGGTGCAAATCCGCTACAGTATACGGTGGGAGGCCCCGATTCAACCGTCGTTATCGGTGATACGGAGCCGACTCCGCCCAGCGCCGATCCCAGCGCAGCGGGACACGACTATGGCGACTACGGGGTTTTGCACACGATCGACGTGACGCTGACGAATCCAAGCACCGAACCGGCCTCGGCATATTTGTTTTTCCGGCCGCTCGCCGGCCCCGCGCGCGCGAGTTTTCTCGTGGACGGAAACCTGGTTGAGATCGGGTGCGTGCGAGTTTCCACACCGTACCAAATCTCGACGGTGCGGTTGGCGCCGGGGCAAACGAATCACGTTCTCGTGAAAACGATGACCGACGGCGGTTCGTTTTATCCCGCCGAGATCGGCGTTACAGCAACGCCTCCGCAACCAACCGCGCCGCCGATCACCGCTCCCGAGGGCTGCTTCCCCAAACCGCAAACCTCGCCCGAATTGCGATGATCGCCGAAGGCGAATCGAAGGTCGTCCTGCTCGTGCGATTGCTCAATGCGATAGACCAGGGCCGGCATTCGTTCGAGGACCTCAAGGATCACATTGCGGAAGGTGGGAAGCGCCCAAGCACGCGCAGCCTGCGACGCTACCTTGCAATCCTCGCGACTGCAGGCTTTCCGTTGTACTTCGATCGCGCCGCGAATGCGTATCGGTTTGCGGGCGGATATAGCCTCAAGCGACTCGATCTTTCCAGCGGCGAGCTCTTCGGGTTGGTCGCGCTGCGCTCGCTGGGCGCAAGCATCGGCGGAACGATCGGCGCCTCGATCGACGATGTGGCCGAGAAACTCGTGGGCAGCGCCGGAATCGGTACGCGCGCGCGCGTTGACGCCGGCTCACCGGTGGCATTCCGGCTCTCGGAGATCCGCCTCGACAAGCGCGGCGAACTTGCTTTTGCGCTGCTCTCGTCGGCCGAACGCAGCTCGCGAAGCGTTCGCTTTGCCTATCGCGATAAGGAGGGAAAGGCCAGCACGCGCACCGTCGATCCGTACGGCTTCATCATCAACGCGGGGCGCGTCTACTGCGTCGCCTACGACCACACTCGGCGCGATAAGCGCACGTTCGCCGTCGATAGCATCACCAAACCAGCCGTGCAAGCGCAGACGTTCGTGCGTCCCAGCGGGTTCAACATCGAAGCGTATGCAGCCGCCTCGATCAGCGGCGTGCTGCACGCCGACGAAACCACCGAGGTACGGGTTCGTTTTGCGCCCCGTGTGGCGAAAGCCGCGGCTGCGGCGCGCGTCGTGGCCGAGCGCCAGGTCAATCGGCGCCGCGATGGGTCGGTGGAGATCGCCTACCACGTCGCCGACGTCAACGAACTCGTGCGCTGGGTGCTCGGCTGGGGCGCACAGGCTGAAATCATCGCACCACCGACCGCCCGCAGCCGCATCGCCAGCCTCGCCGAGGAAATCTCAAGCAAATACACGCCTGCAAACTAAGCGAGGAGCACAGATTTTTCAGACGCGGACGCTGCAAGCGCGGCGCGCGACGTTTTCGGGCCAGCCACGGATGGCTGTTTCAAAGCTTTGCCTTCCCGAAAAAGCGCTCGGCAGGAGCGGCACAGGAGGTGCCGCGACGACCGTCCTCGCGGCGGCGTATTCCGCGTCTGAAAAACCTGCTGCTCCGAGCGCAAATAACGAAGCCTTTCGATTTCTCGAAAGGCTCCGACGTATTCACTCACCGTACCTCGCCTGTTTGGCTCTCGTTAGAGAGCCCTACCGACGCCGGTAGGCGGTTTGACCGTTGCCGCGGATCCGTTGCTCATCGCAATGTTTCACGCGTTGCATTGGTCGCGAACGATACGTTCGTCGCACTTCGAATAAATTCCGAAGCTCGTGAATCGTAACACGTGCAGCGCGGCTCCGACAACCGCTCTCTTGGGAAATTCACAAGCTGTCCACAACTTTTTTTCGTTATGCACACGTGCGCGCGCTGGCCACGCGATGCGGGGCGGCATGCGAGTTGCAGCGAAGACGGTGCGCCATGCAGCTTCTGATCGCACTCTTGATGGTTCTCCGCCCAATCGGAGCGCCGGCTCAAGTTGCGCAGAGTTTTTTCGGCGGCTTGCCGGTCGATGGCATACGTTGCGATCGGCAAGAAGGTAGCGCCGAGCACATTCACGCGTGGCTAGCGCTCTTCGACCGCAGCCGAGCCATCGTTGTGCCCTCCGGAATCGGGATCCCGCAGGCCGGCGACTGCGTCTACTGGCTTCACACCCATAATCCCGACGGTTTCATCCATATCGAGTCGCCGGTAAAGCGCAGCTTCACTTTGGGAGAGTTCTTCGATATCTGGGGGCCCGACTTAAGTTGGACTCAAGCCGCGTCGCTCACCGCGGCGCACGGACGTCGGCTCTCCATCTGGGTCGACGGAGTGGCGTGGCACGGGAGCGACCCCCGATCGATTCGTCTACACGACCATCAAACGATTGTGATGCAAAACGGTCCTCCTTTTGCGCGGCCGCCTCGGCCCGATTGGTCAAAGCTTTAATGATCCAACTCGATGGACGCCACCTCACGCTCGAGGCGATCGAAACCGTGGCCGATGGCGCGCCGCTTGAAATCACGCCGGCTGCGCGCTCTCGCGTAGAGCGAGCGCGCGAGTTCGTCGAACGGCAGTTTGCCAGCGGCGAAGCAATTTACGGCGTGACCACCGGATTCGGACGCCTGGCCAACATTTCGGTGGACCCGACCGATGCCGTGCAACTGCAGCTCAATTTGGTCCGAAGCCATGCCGCGGGAACGGGCGAACCGCTCGACATCCGGCTGGTGCGAGCGGCCGGCGTGCTGCGCGCCAACTCGCTCTCCGCCGGTCACTCCGGGGTCAAATCCGAGACGCTCGACCTGATCGTCGAGATGCTCAATCGCGGCGTTACTCCCGTCGTACCGTGTCAGGGGTCCGTCGGCGCCAGCGGCGATCTCGCACCGCTCGCCCACATGACGCTCACCCTGATAGGCGAAGGGGAAGCCTTTTATCGCGACGAGCGACTGCCGGGCGCCGTAGCGCTCAAACGGGCCGGTTTGAACCCAATCGAGCTGGGCGCAAAGGAAGGCCTCGCGCTCATCAACGGAACGCAGGTCATGACCGGCATCGCCGCCCTCGGCGTGTTGCGCGCAGAGCGACTGGCCGCGGCAGCCGACGTCATCGGCGCGATGTCGTTAGAGGCCTATCTCGGCACCGAACGAGTCTTCGATCGGCGTCTCAATGACCTGCGACCGCATCCGGGTCAAGAACGCGTCGCGGGAAATCTGCGGGCCCTCTTGGCGGGTTCGGAGATCGTGCAGTCACACGCAGACTGCGATCGCGTGCAAGATCCCTACTCGTTTCGCTGCATTCCGGTCGTTCACGGCGCGGTACGCGACTCGGTCGCTCACGTGCGCCGCGTCACCGAGATTGAAGCCAACTCGGTCACCGATAATCCGCTCGTCTTTCCGGAGGACGGTGAGTTTATCTCGGGCGGCAATTTTCACGGGGAACCCGTTGCGCTCGCAATCGATTTCCTAAAAATCGCTGCCGCGGAGCTTGCTTCCATCGCGGAGCGCCGGCTCTACCTGCTGCTCAACGCCGCGGATCGCGGGTTACCGCTCTTTTTGACGCAGCGACTGGGTCTGCAATCCGGATTGATGGTCGTCCAATATACGGCCGCCGCTTTGGTCAACGACAACAAGGGACTTGCATGGCCCTCCAGCGTTGACTCGATTCCGACCTCGGCAGGTCAGGAAGATCACGTCAGCATGGGCATGACGTCCGCGAATAACCTCTTGCGCGTGATGGACAACGTCGAAGGGGCCCTGGCCTGCGAACTGCTCGGCGCGTGCGCCGCGACGGACTTTCGGCGGCCGCTCCGCTCGGGCACCGGAACCCAAGCTGCCCATCGAATCGTGCGCGAGCGCATCGCGCCTTGGACCGAAGACCGCTCGCCGGCGCCCGACATCGCCGCCGCCCGCACACTGATCGCCTCGCAGCGTTTCGTCGAGGCCGCAGAGCGTGCGATCGAGCACCGCCTTACAACGTGACGTTGAACTGCAAATAGGCGTTGAACGGATTCGGCAGCACGAATCCGTTGGTGTCGGCGTACGACGGAATGAACGATTGCTTGAATGCCGGATTGAGCGGGACGCCGTTGGCCCCGCGGTCGTTGGGTGAGACTCCGTTGTAGAAGTTCGAGACGTAGTAGAAGCTCGACTGATAGCCGCACGTATAGCCGTTCGGCGGGAACTGCTTCGTCCAAGGCTCCGACGAGCCGCCGAAGCAGGCGTTGACTAAATTCGCTAGCAGAGCATTCACCTTCACGCGCGGCGTTAGCTGATAGCCCAGCTGCAGGCTGAAGTTCAGCTGGCTCGGCTGACGGAACGCGCCGAACCCGTCGAATGTGCCGGTCTGCGGATTGGGGATGAACAGCTCGCCCGGCGACGTGCCGTTCTGCGTGGCGGCCAGCGCGCACGTGGTGTAGTCGGCTTGCAGTGGATTCTTCCTGTGAATCGGGGAGTTGATAAAGCCCGCCGAGTTGCTGGTGCACACGCGTGGATCGATGCCAAGGACGTCCCCCGGATTGCCGTAGAGCGATCCCTCGTTGAACGTTAGCGCCGGGGTGATCGAGAATTTATTGTGGCGGTAGTTCACGATCGCGGCCAGAACGTTTGGGGAGAGATAGGCAAAATCCAAACCGACGGGATACCAGCCGTTGCGATCGAGCAGCGGCTGCGGCGACATCGCGTAATATGGATTCCAGATCGGCGGATTGTAGTTCGGGCTGAGCCGCACGCAGCGCGGATCCGGAAAGACGTGCCCGAACCGGTTGTTCTGGTAGCACTTCGACCCGCCGCCCGCCTTCGTCAGGCCATTGAAGTTGGCGATGTCTTGGTTGTACGGATCGAGGGGATTGATAGTCGTTCCGGGGTAGTTCGCCCACCGCTCGGCGGCGTTTGTGTAGGTGTAGGAGACTAAGAACGAGAGTCCGTTCTTGTTAAAATCACCTTTAGTGAACTCCATTTCCACGCCGTCGACGCGCTCGACGCCCGAGTTCAAGCCGCCCGCAAGCCCGAAGGGAAGCCCGACGCTGTAGATCTGATTCGTCGCGTAACGATAGTACGGCGTGACCTTGATCGACATGTCGGTCCCCTTGAACCGCCGCTCGTACGACGCGTCGAAGTTGTCGGAGTACTGCACGAGGGGATCGTGTTTCGGTGTCGTGTAGCCGTATTGCCACCAGGCTTGGAATAAGTCGTATGCGAGATTGTTGTCCTTGGCGTTGTACTGTACTTGGTAAGTCTGCGGCTCTTGCGCGTACCGGCCCGCCGAAAAACGCAGCACCGTGTCCGGATTGATGGTGTACGTCATGCCCAAGCTCGGCGAGAACGCATAATCGCTCAGCGTCGGCGAGTAGTTGTTGCTAAGCAGCAAATGCCCGTTTAAGCCGTCCGGATGCACGGTCTGCACGGGATGCGCTGGGATCGACCGGTCGATCGGACAGTTGAAGCCGATGAACGGAATCGGTGGACGCCCACTGGCCGGCGGCGTCGGAATGAAATAGGGCGACAGCGTAACCGGGTTATAGCAAAACTCGCGCTGTCCCGCCAAGAACCAAAAGTTCTGACCGTTATTCGACGTGTTGGCGAGGTTGTATTCGTAGACCTCCTCGCGCAATCCGAGATTGACGTTGAGCTTGTCGGTCGGCGTCCACAGATCTTGCAGCGCGAGCGCCGTGAAATTCGGCACGACGTTGTTGACAAAACCGGAGTTTCCGGTATAGGTGATCTGCCAGGTCGCGCCCGGGACGGTTGGTCCGGGTTCCGGGCTCGTGAACGTGCCGCTCGTTAGCGCGCTGTTGCACGGCGCGGGATGTCCCGCCTGATAAACTTGGCCGCCGCGGTAGACGCTGCCGGTGTACCACGCGATGCACTGCTTCCCGCTCGTCAGATTCGTCGCGATGGTCGTTAGCCCGTTGTTGAAGTTGGTGTTGTTGTAGCGATTGGTCGTGGCCGTCACGTAGTTGACGTCAAACGTCACCAGATGCTGCGAGTTGAGTTGATTGGCGTAGGTGCCCGATAAGCCGCGCGTGTGCGATTCGAGCTCGTAATCGAAGCTGTCGGCACCGAATCCGGAGAACGGCGCACCGTAGCTCAGCGGGCCGGCCTGCAGCCAATCCGAATAGAACGAGTATCCATAGATTCTGACGTACGCGTTCGACCCCATGTTGTGCTGGTATTGCACCTTGGCGATCGAGGCGTTGTTCCAGACCGCGTCGCGGTTGCCCGGCGCTACCGCGGACCACGTTCCGCCCGGGCAGGCGCCGCTAATAATGGGCGGCGTCCCCGGAGTCTGGTACGGGTTGACGTTCGCGCAGCGGTTTCCCGGTGAAGCCGGGTCAAAATACGGAACCGGCTTGACGCCAGTTGGGCTCTGGCCAAAGTGCGTTCCGCTCGGCCAAGTGATGAAATCCGGCCAGACTAATGGCACGGGGTACTTCGGCCCGAAGAAGAGCTGACTGAGCTGCGTTATGATATGCGGGCCGAGATCGTTCTGCGAGCTGTAGAACTGCGTCTGCAGAGCGGCGTTGTTATACAGTACTTGAACGTCGTCGCGGCCGGCGTCGCGCCGATGCGGGATGCCGATGTGGAGGTTGATCACGCTCTCGCGGTCGGCGATATTCGAAACGCCAAACGCAGTATACGCCGGAGTAACGGTTTGATAGCAGCCCGGATCGTTTCCCAGGCCGCCGCTGTTGAGCGTGTTGACGGGCAGCTTTGCGTACCCGTTCTGCCCGGGGCTGAGCGTGAAAGGATCCCAGATCGGCGAAGGGTTGGAGCCGTTGTAGTAGCCGTTCGTGCCAGTTGGCGGCTTGTAGCGGCAGATCGGATAGACGCCGCCAAAAAACAGGCTCGTCGTGTTGAAGGCGATCGCCGGAATGCCCCACACGAGGCCGAGGTTCGAGCCGTTGAATTGGTCGAGATAGCGGTAATCTTGATTGTAGCCGCCGACGCCGACGTAGTACGAGAACATGCGGTTCGGCGTCGCGCCGCCGACCTCAAACTGCAGGTTGTGGTAAAATGTGGGCGTTCCGATGCCGCCGCTGACCGTGGCGTATCCCGGAAACGTTCCGGTCTTGATCACCTGATTGATGAAGCCGGCCAGACCCGAGGTGCTTTCGCCCGCGGTACCGCCGCCGGTATAGACCTGCAGCTCCTGCTGCCCGAGCGTTCCGGCCGTGCTCCCGGGATAGTTGTCGAACGACCGGTTCACCGGAACGCCGTCGAACTCGTAGCCGACCTGGCTGAAATCGCCGCCGCGAATATAGACCGTTTGGTTCCAGCCTTGCTGATTCGGTGGAACGAACGTTCCGGGAACGGCCGCAATCGCGGAATAGGCGTTGTTCAGATTGCCGCCGCCGCCGATGCCTGCCGCGGCCTGGGTAACGGTCGAATTGACCGAGTAGACGTCGGTCGTCGTTCCCGGTTTGACGAGGTCCATCGAGGAGCGCGCGGTCACGCGCGCGATGGTCTTGAGTGACGGCGCGAGCGTCACGCGAATGGTCTGCACTTGGTCGGCAAAGATCGAAACGCCCGTGATCGCGGCCGTCTCAAAGCCCGTTTTCGAGGCTTCGATCGTGTAGGTGTCGGGAGCCAGCGACAACATCGAGAAGCGGCCCGACGCATCGGTCGTTTCGGTGACGGTTTGCGAAGGACTCGACACGGTGACGCGCACGCCGTCGATCGGCGCCCCGGTACTGCTTGCAACGAGCCCCGTGATCGCGCCAGTCGTCCCGGCCGAAGTGCCCGGTGGGAAGAAGATCGATCCACCGGCGAGCAAAAGAAATGTGAGCGAAGTCCGCAACAAGCGTTCCATGGATATTTATTCGCAAGCCGTTCACCTTGTCATTCCGCCCTCTTGTCATCCTGAGCGGAGTCGAAGGATGACAGGGCTTACCACCATTCCCAAGAATTCCTGACGCAATGAATGTCGTTGCCGGACCGCGGTCGGTTCGCGCGCCGCGGGGCGTCGAGATCTCCTGCTTGGGTTGGCCGCAAGAAGCGGCGTTGCGGATGCTGATGAACAATCTCGATCCGCAGGTCGCGGAGCGTCCGGAGGATCTCGTCGTGTACGGCGGCAATGGCCGCGCGGCGCGCTCGTGGGACGCCTTTGAGGCGATCGTTCGAGCCCTGCGGCGATTGAAGCAAGACGAGACGCTGATCGTGCAGAGCGGCAAGCCGGTCGCGGTGTGGAAAACGCATTCACGCGCGCCGCGCGTCTTGATTGCCAACGCGAACCTCGTGCCGAAGTGGGCGGATTGGAGCGTCTTTCGCGAGCTGGAAGCGCAAGGGCTCACCATGTACGGTCAGATGACCGCGGGTTCGTGGATTTACATCGGGACGCAGGGCATCGTTCAGGGGACCTATGAGACCTTTGCCGAGCTGGCCCGCCAGCGCTTCGGTGGAACGCTCGAGCGCCGCGTCACGTTGACGGCGGGAGTGGGCGGCATGGGCGGCGCGCAGCCGCTGGCCGTCACCATGAATGGCGGCGTCTGCCTAATCGTCGATGTCGATCGGACCCGGCTGGAGCGTCGCCGCGAACTACGCTATCTCGATCGGGTCGCCGATTCCCGAGAAGAAGCCTTGCGTGAAGTGAAGCGCGCGCGCGACGCCGGCGAAGCCGTTTCGATCGGCTATGAAGGAAACGCCGCGGTCGAATTCTCGGAGCTATACGAGCTTGGCTTCCGGCCCGATGCGGTGACCGATCAAACCTCCGCGCACGACTTGCTCGACGGCTACGTTCCGGCCGGCGTCACGCTCCAAGAAGCCGCGGACCTGCGTAAACGCGACCCGCAGGAGTACCAACGGCGCGCCTTGGAGAGCTGCGGCGCGCACGTGCAGGCGATGGTGCGATTTCTCGATGCCGGCGCGGTGGCTTTCGATTACGGCAACAATATTCGCACGCAAGCGCAGCGCGCCGGTTTCGCCCGCGCGTTTGCCTTTCCCGGGTTTGTGCCCGCGTTCATTCGCCCGCTTTTCTGCCGCGGGTCGGGCCCATTTCGGTTCGTCGCGCTCTCCGGCGATCCGAGCGACATCGAACGGTGCGATGCTGCGCTTCTCGAGCTTTTTCCGGCCGACGCTTCGCTGGCGCGCTGGATTCGACTGGCGCGCGAGCGGATCGCGTTTCAAGGTTTGCCCGCGCGCATCTGTTGGCTTGGCTACGGCGATCGCGCCAAGGCCGGCCTTGCGTTTAACGAGCTCGTCCGCACGGGTGAGGTCAAAGCGCCAATCGTTATCGGACGCGATCATCTCGATACCGGCAGCGTGGCCTCGCCGTATCGTGAGACCGAAGGCATGAGGGACGGTAGCGATGCGATCGCCGATTGGCCGATTCTCAACGCTCTGCTCAACACGGCAGCGGGCGCGCATTGGGTGAGCTTCCATCACGGCGGCGGCGTTGGAATCGGATACAGCCTGCACGCTGGGATGGTGGTCGTCGCCGACGGCACCGATGAAGCGCGCGAGCGTCTCGAGTGCGTGCTGACGACCGATCCGGGAATGGGCGTCGTGCGTCACGCCGATGCGGGTTACGAAGTCGCCATAGAAACGGCCGACGCGAAGGGCATCGATTGGCGTCTCTGATCGTCCGCGCAAAGACGATCGTAACCTGCGATACGCATACCCCGCAATGCGGCATTGACTTCGACGCCCTCGGGCGTATCGACGACGCCGCCCTGCTCGTCGAAGACGGCACGATCACGGCGATCGAAAAGGAACCTGTCGTCCTGAGCGAAGCTTCTTCCGGTCATCCCGCCCGAAGGATGGTGCTCGACCTGCTCGATTGTGTGATCGTGCCGGGCTTTGTCGACGCACACGCGCATCCGCTCTACGCTGGCGACCGCGAGCCGGACTTTAGCGCGCGGCTGCGGGGTGAAGTGGCGGCGCTGGGAATGCTCCACACCGTAGAACGCACGCGTACCGCGCTGCTGGACCCGCCCGCATTTTACGAGTCCACAATCCGGCCGCGATTAGAGTTGATGCTCGCGCACGGTACGACGACCCTTGAAACCAAGACCGGATATGCGCTGCATAAACCGGGCGAGTCGGCGCTTCTCGATCTCATCGCGCAGCATCGCGACGATCCGGACGTCCCGCGGCTGATCGCGACGTTTCTTGGCGCGCACGCGTTGCCGCCCGAGTTTACAAAAGAGGAAGCCTTCGTCGATTACCTGATCGACCAAGTGATTCCGGCTGCGACGGCGCACGGCGCAGTATACGCTGACGCTTTTTGCGAACCAGGGTTCTTTTCCGCCGGTCAAACGCGCCGCTATCTCGAGGCGGCTCGCCTTCGCGGGATGCGCTTACGGGTGCATTGCGACGAGATGGCCTTTGGCGGCGCGGCCGAAATGGCGGCGCAGCTCAATGTCGATGCCGTCGACCACTGCAACTACATTCGAGAACAAGACGTATCCGCGATCGCAACCGGCGGCATCGTTACGGTAGCGTGTCCGGCAACCATCGCGTATCTCGACTTGCCGAAACGCGCCCCTGTGCGAGCAATCCTCGAAGCCGGCGGCAGCGTCGCGTTGGCAAGCGACTACAACCCTGGAACTTCCCCGTGCTTCAATCTGCAGACCGTGGCCTATTTCGGGCGCAAGCTCTTTAGAATGACTGCCGCTGAGGCGCTTTACGGGGTTACCCGTGCGGCAGCCCATTCGTTGCGGGCGGATGCCGGAAGCATCAGAGTTGGAGGGCGTGCAGACTTCGTCGCTCTGCGGATGCGTTCGCCGCACGAATTCGGTTGGCAATTCGGCGGCAACCTCGCCGCCCTCGTCGTCAAGAACGGGCGCGTTGTGTACAACCCATGGTAAGCGAATTAGTGCATTGTGCTCGCGCGATCGTAAGCGGCGAGTTGCGTAAAGATTATGCATTCGCGGTGCGCAAGGGAAGCATCGTTACGGCCGGCGACTTTCGGGAGGTTCAGGATAGCGCGCGCGACCTCGAGGTACGCGCGTTTCCGGCGGATCGGCTTGTCGTCCCCGGCTTCATCAACGGGCACAGCCACGCGTATCAAATCCTGCTGCGCGGCTGGGCGGACGATTGGCCGTTTCAAAGGTGGCGGAGCGAAGCGCTCTATCGCGTCGTTCCACAGCTTACCCCCGACGACGTGTACTGGACGTTCGTGACGGCGTTCAGCGAGATGCTCGCCGCGGGTATCACGACCGTCGCGGAATTCTTCTACCTTAACGGCGCCGGTAACGCGCATGCGGAAGCGGCCATTCGCGCGGCGCGGGATACCGGTATCCGGCTCGTTCTGGCTCGCACGTGGATGGACGCCGAGTCTGCGCCGCCTGAGTTTCGTGAGAGCGCCGCCGTCGCCGCCGAGCGCACTCGCGAGTTAATAGAGCAGCATCCTGAGGCAAACGTCTGCGTCGCGCCGCACTCGCTTCACGCCGCGTCGCACGAGATGATTCGGGCGGCAGCCGAGTTTGCGCGCGAGTTGGACTGCATGCTGCACATTCACGTTGCAGAGGCTCCATACGAGGGTGAAGAAACGGTACGTAGGTTTGGACAAACTCCCGTTGCGCTACTCGACCAGCTTGGCGCACTCAACGAACGCACCGTTGCCATTCACGCCATTTATCTCACCGACACTGAGCGAAGGCTGATCGCAGGTCGCGGTGCGCGCGTGGTTCACAACCCAATGACCAATCAATACCTGGGCGACGGAATTTGCGATGTGGCGGCGCTGCAAGCGCTCGGCGTTACGATCGGGCTTGGAACCGACGCCGACGTGCGGCCCTCGCTCATCGACGAGATGCGCGAGGCGGCGTTGCTGCAGAAAATCTTGCATCTCGACGGCGCCGCACTGAGCGCCGCGCAGGCGTTCGCACTGGGAACGGTGCAGGGTGCGCAAGCCTTGCGCGTTAACGGAGGCGATCTCGTCGCAGGCGGACCCGCCGACTACGTCGTGCTCGACAGCTCGAAGATCGATCCATGGTCACCCCCGCTCAACGCGCTGGTGTACCGCGGGGAGGACGCCTGGGTGCAGGCGACATTCGTTGGTGGAAGGCGAGTCTACGTCGGCGAGCCGTCGGCGCTGGCGCGACGCGCCCGGGACGCTACCCACGCCATCGCGAAACGCCGGATATGAGAAAGCAGACCGTCGTCGCGATATCGCTCGTCGCTGCCGTTGCATTCGTCCTGAGCGCATGCGGGAGCGGAAAATCTAGCTCCAACGCCTCGAATACCGCCGGGCCGGCTCAGACCGGCGCGCCGATGTCTTCGGAGAACGCAACCGTCCCGAACTGCGGTGCGACGCAGGCCGTCTGGGTGAATCTCAATACAAAGGTCTATCACGAGCCTAGCGATCCCGCGTACGGCAAGACCAAACATGGCGAGTACTTGTGCCCGTCCCAGGCCGTTGCTCAGGGTTTCCATGCGGCGGGCGGCGGCCGCCACACGCGACATCACAAGGAAGCGACCGCTCCGGAATAGGCTGAACCAGGCAAGTGCATGCAAGCACTTGCATTCATCCCGTGGGCGGTGGTAGACTCTGCGTGCAAGTACCCACTTGCACCAAATTGCTATGACTTTGCTGAAAAACCTCGCACTGATTTCTGCGTTTTTGTCCGTCGCCGGCGCGGCCGTAGCCAGCGCTGACACGCCGCCGACCGCTCCCGCCAACCCCTGGACCATCATCCAGCGCATGTCGGAGCGCAATCCCTCGTTAGAATCGTACCGCGCGCGGGTGCACGTCGACATCCGGATGCTCAACTTTCCGTTCCTGGCTCCGAAGCTCGACGGCACCTCCTACTTCAAGCGTCCCGACCTGTACGTCGTGGTCTTCGACCGCATGCCAAGCTACGCCAGGGGCTTTCAACGGCTCTTTGACGACATCGGCAATCCGAAGGCGTGGGAGAAGAACGAGAACATCACCGTTGACGGAACGAGTTGGCTGCAGGGTCGTCAGACGACCGTGTTACGCCTGACGAAAAAAATTCACAGCGACATCCTCGATCACACGCTGGCCTACGTCGACGCGTCGGACTATTCGCTACTGCAGATGGAGTGGTATTACACCAGTGGCGGCAAGATCACGATGTCGCAGCAGTATCGCACGGAGGGGAGCTACTCGGTACTCGCACAGCAGCACGCCACGATCGATATTCCTCACGTGCGCGCGATCGCTGACGCTTCGTACGGAGCGTACCAGACGAACGTGCCTCTCGGACAAGTGGCGGGTGGAGCAAAATGATCGAAACACGTAAGCCTCCCGAAATCGGAAGATCCGCTTCGCCCGAGGAAACGCGCGAGCGCATTCTTACCGCGACGCGCGAGGTGATTGGGCGCAAGGGCAAGCGCGGCGCGACGACGCGCGAGATCGCCGACGTCGCGGGCGTCAACGAGGCGACGCTGTTTCGCCATTTCGGCACGAAGGAAGCGCTCCTGGTCGCCTGCGCCCAGCACTTTTGCGGCTATCTGGAACTGGCCGGCGTAGCGGCGCAGTGCTCCGGTGACTTGGGCGAAGATTTGCTGGTCCTAGCGCGGCTGATGTTTGGCCGTTTCGAATCGTTGCAGGACATGATTCGTTGGTCGCTGGTCGAGCAGGAGTATGAAAAGGATATCTTTGCCGAAACCGCGTGGCAGCCGCAGCTCGCGATCCTCGCGGTCTTGACGCTGTTCATGCAGCGCCGCATCGAGGCGGGAGAACTGCGCGGCGAAGCACAGAAGCTGGCGATGGTTTTCTTAGGGCTAGTCTTCATGCACGCGCTGGGGCGCAAGAAGTTTCCCGATTCGCTGCTTCATCGCGGTGACCCCGATGAAGCACTCCGTTTTTATATCGACGTCTTCTTGAATGGGGTAAGGAAAACGTAATGGATACCCGCGAGCCCGGTCAGCAAAAGACCGTTCCCGAGCGCAAAGGAAATGGCGCCGGAGGGGCGTTAACCCGAGAATCTCGCTCGAACGATGAGGAAGGCCGCTCTCGGCCGCGCAAGCGAATTTTCTTCCTCGTTGGTGCCGCGGTCGTGGTCGTGCTCGCGCTCATTTGGGGCTTGCCGTGGTTGACGTATATGCTTGCCCACGAAGGCACCGACGACGCACACGTCGCCGCCGACGAGGTGGCGGTGACCAGCAAGATTCCCGAGCGCATCAATCAGATTCTGGTCGATACAAACCAGCCGGTCCGTCGCGGACAGGTGTTGATCGTGCTCGACAATAAGGACGAGCTCGCAAAGCTGCGGCAAGCTCAAGCGCAGTACGATCTCGCAGTTGCTAACCAGCGGGCAACGACCGTACAGGGACAGGGCGGCGTGACGCAAGCCGGCGGTGGGGCCGCGAATGCGCAGGCGCAAGTTCCAATGGCGCAGGCCGCCGTTTCGCAAGCCGCCGCGCAGCTGCGCGCCGCGCAAGCGCAAGTTCCGGCTGCTCAGCAGGCCTACAATAAAGCGGAAGCCGACATGTCGCGAACCAACTCCTTGGTCAGCACCGGAGACGTTGCGTCACAAGCGCTCGATGCGGTACGGGCGCAAAGCGCCGGCGCGGCTGCACAACTACGTGGCGCTGAGGATCAAGTCAGCATCGCCCAGGCAAATCTCGCGGCCGCCCAGGACCGAGTGTCTGCCGCCGACGCTGGCCTGACCGCGGCCGCAGGCGCGGTGACGACCGCCCAAGGCAAACTCTCACAGGCCTCGGACCCCAGTCAGGTTGAGGCCGCTGCCGCGCAGCTCTACCTCGCGAAGCAAAATCTAAACTACACGCGCATTATTTCGTCGACGAACGGTTATATCGGCCAGAAGAGCGCCGAACTCGGACAAACCATCGGCGCCGGGATGACGCTCCTGACGATCGTCCCATACCGGATTTACATCACGGCGAATTACAAAGAAACGCAAATGGGTCGGATGCGCGTTGGCCAGCCAGTCGACATTCGCGTCGACGCCTATAAGGGCGTAACCTTCCACGGCCACGTCGCGTCGATCAACCCTGCTTCGGAAAACACGTACGCGCTTGTGCCCGCGCAGAACGCCAGCGGCAACTTCGTTAAGGTAACGCAGCGGATTCCGGTGCGCGTCGACGTCGACGACTCGCGGTCCGATCTCCCGCTGCGGCCCGGAATGAGCGTCGAAACCTACGTTAAAGTGAAGTAGGCCCGAGGCGTGTTCGGCACATACGAAAGCGCAGTCGTCGAGCACGGTTCGCGCAGGGTCATCATCAGCATCGCGGTGATCACCGCGACGCTGCTCGAGATCATCGACGTTACGATCGTCAACGTTTCGCTGCCGAACATTCAAGGTAACTTTGGCGTCGGGGTCGACTTGGGAGCGTGGGTCGTCACGGCATATCTCATCGCCAACGTGGTCGTGATTCCGCTTAATCCGTGGTTTGCCGCGCGCTTCGGCCGGCGCCAGTATTTCTTCGGCTCGATCGTGATCTTTACGATTGCCTCGCTGATGTGCGGCCTTTCGAACAGCCTGGGGCAGCTCGTCTTCTGGCGATTGATTCAAGGACTCGGCGGCGGCGGTCTCATAGCCACCTCACAAGCGATCCTGCGCGATACGTATGGCATAAAGGAGCAAGGCAAGGCGCAGGGCGTCTTCGCGATGGGCGTCATCGTCGGTCCCGCGCTGGGGCCGGTGATCGGTGGCTGGATAACCGACAACTGGAACTGGCACTGGATCTTTTTCATCAACATTCCGATTGGTATCATAGCCGCTACGCTGATCTGGAACTTTCTGCGCAACCCCGCAGAGCCGCAGTACCGCCGCCTGGATTGGATCGGCCTGATCCTGATGTGCATCGGCTTGGGTTCGATGCAGTTCGTGCTCGAGAACGGTCAGCAGTACGACTGGTTCGACGACGCGCGGATTCGCTGGTTCACGTTCCTTTCGATTTCCGGGCTCGCGGCGTTTGTGTGGTGGACACTGCGCTCCAGCATACCGGTGGTGGATCTCCGCGTCTTGCGGCTGCGGCAAGTGGCGGCCGGTAGCATACTCGGCGCAATACTCGGCGTGAGTCTCTACGGTTCGATCATCATCCTGCCGCAGTATCTGATCAACTCGCTCGGGTTTACCGCGACGCTCTCCGGTGCGACGGTCATGATCCGTGCCGGGGCGGTGCTATGCTTTACACCGCTGACCGCGATCTTAACTCAGCGCGGGCTCGTCGATGCGCGTCTCCAGGCAGCAATCGGCTTCGTCTTGCTCGCGATGTCGAATTGGTGGCTAGGAAGCATCACGACGCCCGTGTCGGATTTCCATAGTTTGGTCTTCCCGTTGATTCTCAGCGGCATTGGTTTGGCGCAGATCTTCGTTCCGCTTTCGGTTGCCGTTATTGGAAGCGTCCCGGATAAAGAGGTTCCGGCGACCGCGGCGTTTTTCAACCTGTCACGCCAAATCGGCGGAAGCGTTGCCGCCGCCGTCTTGATCACGCTTTTGGTGCGCGGCTTTACGATCCATCAGACCGAGCTGGCTGGAACGCAAACGCTGGCCAGCCTGCCGACGTCGCAGTACGTGCTGAGTCAAGGCGGCGTACAGAACCGTGTCGCGATGGAACGCTTGAGGATTCTAGTTTCCGCGCAGTCGGCGGTGCAATCGTACGCCGATACCTCGCGCTGGGTCGCGGTGATCACGCTCGGGCTGGCACCGCTGGTGCTCTTGCTGCGCAGGCCACGGATAGGGCAGGTCGTCGGAGAATGAGGATGCTGCCGGCTCGTGCACTCTCCGCGCTCATCGGCGTCACCGCGTTAGCGATGGCGGTGATACCGTGGCAGCGCATCTCTGCGCAGCCCAGCGACGCGCTTCCCACCCGCGCCACGATTCCTACGTCGATTCCCACACTGATGCTTCCCGTGGTGCCGAGTGTCGCGCCAGGCTATGCGGCCCCGGTGGCTGCGCCGAGCGCGCCGGCCATTGTCGGGGTCACCGCGCAACCATTTGTGGGCATCGCGCTGCAGGACGCGATCGCGATGGCGCTGCTGAAGAACCAAAATCTCGCCATCTCGGTTTCGAGTTTCAAAATCGCGCGCTACAAGATCATTGAGGTCAAGGGCGCGTACGACGTTGCGCTCCATTTGGAGCCCTCCTCGAGCTACTCAGTGAATCCGCCGCAGAACTTCTTGGCGGCAGGCCCGGGCGATCTCGGGACGTATACGCCGGGGCCGACGTTCACGACGGGGCCAGGCAATATCATCCAGCATCAATCCGGCTTTCAATACGGCGTGAACGGGCAGACCGAGAACGGAACCTCCTATCAGGCGGGCATCGCGCAGCAGCGAACGTACAACAACACGCTGTTCGACGCGTTTAACCCATATTATCTGGCAACGCTGAATCTCGCGGTTACCCAGCCGCTGCTCAAGAACGCCGGCATGAATGCCACGAAGCGCCAGTTGAAGCTGGCGTTCATCAACGCCGATGCGGGCGTGGCTCAGACGCTGGTTGACGCGTCGAACACGATCTCGCAAGTCGAGAACACGTACTGGAGTCTCGTCGCCGCGTGGCGCGACGTTGCGATCCAGGAAGAAGCTTTGCGGGAGGCCATCGCGCAGCAGCGGAGCAACGTTCGCTTGGCGCGACGCGGCGCGTCGGCGCCGATCGATGCGGTCGAGTCGCAGACGCAGGTCTCCAACTTTCAAAATCAGGTTTTCGCGGCGCTCGAAAGGGTCTCTCGGCTCCAGAACGAGCTCAAGAGCCGTGTAACAGCCAATACCCGCGACCCGATTTGGGAGGCGAACCTCGTGCCCTCGACGTCGGTGCAGCAGCCTCCGCAAGCGCGCGACCTTTCAGCCGTCGTCGCCGCCGCTCGCCAAAACCGGCCCGAAGTTCGGCAAGCGGTGGACAAGCGTCTTGCCGCCGACGTCGACACTGCTTTCGCGAGAAATCAGTCCTTGCCGCAGGCCGACGTCCAGGCACAATACCAGAGCAACGGTTTTGCCGGCATCCTCACGCCGGTTCCGAAGTTTCTGACCGGCTTTTGCACTGCTACTCCCGGCCCAGGCGGTGGCCCTGGTCTCTCCGCGTGCCCGACGCCGCCACCAAATACGCAAGGCGCGATGGCGTGGGCCTACCATAATATGTGGGCCGGTTACTTCCCGACGTTTAACATCGCGCTGATCGTCGGTTATCCCATCCAAGGCCATGTCGCGCGTGGCCTTCGCGGACTTGCGAGCGAGGAGACGACTCAGGCAAAGCTGCTGATGCAGGGCGTGTACGAGCGGATCGGCGCCGAGGCCCGCAACGCACTTCAGAGCTATCAATCGGCGCTATCTAAACTTGACAGCGCGCGCCGGGCTCGCGAAGCTGCCGAGGCAGTGTATGCAAGCGAAGTCCGCAAGTTCCACAACGGGGCCTCAACCACGTTTCTGGTCCTACAACGTCAGGTCCAGCTAGAGCAGGCACGCAGAAGCGAGCTGCAGGCCCAGACCGAGTTGAATCAGTCAATTGTCGAGCTCCAGCGTGTCGACGGCACGATACTGACGAGCAACGGCGTTAACGTTCAAACTCTCGGAAGCCAGGCACTCGCGCGTTAGGCATCGTCAGAGAATGAAAGCACGCGTCCTTCCAGCCGCCGTTGCGGCAGCCGCCATCGCGCTGGCTGCGCTGCCGGTGCAACGCACTTCCGCCCAACTCGACGAGTCTCTGCCGCGCCGTGCGACGCTCCCAACGGAGATACCGTCGCCGCATTTTCCAGTCGTCCCGAGCGTCGCTCCCGGTTACCGGGCACCGCAAGTCGCCCCAAGCGCACCGCAGATCATCGGCGTGACGCAGCAACCATTTGTCGCGGTTTCGCTGCAGGATGCCATCGCGATGGCGCTTCTCAAGAATCCGAATTTGGCAGTATCCGCTTCCAACATCAGGATCGCGCGCTATACGATCGTTGCGGACAAGGGTGCGTACGACGTGCAGCTTCAGCTCAAGCCCTCGTCGAGTTTTTCCGTTCAGCCGCCTCAGAACGCGTTTGTAGCCGGGCCGGGGCAATTGGGTAGGTACTCGCCGTCGCCAGTGTCTACGCCCGGCGTGGTCTTCACGACCGGCCCTGGAAATATCATTGAGCACCAGTCGACGTTCCAGTACGGCGTTGGCGGGCAGACCGAGAACGGCGCGACATACCAGGCCGGCATTCAGCAGAGCCGCACCTATAACAACACGGTCTTCAACGCATACAATCCCTACTATCTTGCCACGCTGAACCTCGCGGTGACGCAGCCGCTGCTCAAGAACGCCGGAATGAATGCCACGAAGCGTCAGTTGAAGCTGGCATTCGTCAACGCCGACGCGCGCACGGTTCAGGCACTGATCGATGCGTCGAACACGATCTCGCAGGTTGAAAACGCGTATTGGAATCTCGTCGCCGCGTGGCGCAACGTTTCGATCCAAGAAGAGGCGTTGAGAGAAGCGATCGCGCAGCAGCGGAGCAACGTGCGCCTGGCGCGGCGCGGCGCCGCGCCAACGATCGATGCGGTCGAGTCGCAAACGCAGGTCTCGACCTTCCTGAACAACGTCTATTCGGCGCTCCAAACAGTCTCACAGCTTCAGATTCAGCTCAAGAGCCTCGTCGTCGCCGACCCCGCCGATGCGATTTGGACGGCCAACCTGGTGCCTTCGACATCGGTGCAGCAGCTTCCGGAGAGCGGCGACTTGGCGCAGATCGTCTCCGAAGCGCGGCTCAGTCGTCCGGAAGTGCGCCAGGCGGAAGATAAACGTCTTGCGGCCGATATTGATCGGGCGTTTGCGGCCAATCAATCGCTGCCGCAGGCCGATTTTCAGGTCCAGTATTTGAGCAACGGCTTCGCGGGAATTCTCGCCCCGGTGCCGGGCTTTCTGCTCTCCGAGTGCAACAACATCACGGGCGGGCTCAATAGATGTCCGACGCCGCCTCCGAATACTCAGGGCTCCATGCCCTTTGCATACCACAATATGTGGGCCGGATATTTTCCAACGTTCAACGTTGCGCTCGTGGTCAGTTATCCGATTCAAGGCCGGCTCGCGCGTGGCATGCGCGGCGTCGCGAGCGAAGAGACGACTCAAGCAAAGATCTTGATCCAGGGCGTGCAGGAACGCATCGGCGCCGAAGCTCGCAACGCACTTCAGTCGTACAGAACCGCCTTGTCGCAACTCAATGCCTCGCTCAAGTCGCGCCAAGCCGCTGAAGCGGTCTACGCAAGCGAGTTGCGCAGGTTCCACCAAGGCGAGTCGACCACGTTTCTGGTGTTGCAGCGCCAAGTGCAGCTCGCGCAGGCTCGCGGCTTAGAGTTGCGGGCACAGACCCAGCTCAATGAATCGATCGTCGAGCTGCAGCGCGTAGAAGGCACGATCCTCAGCGACAACGGCGTCAATCTCCAAACGCTTGGCACTCAGGCGCTGGTGCATTAGACGATGCGATACCAAAAGGCTTGGGCGCTTCCCGCGATCGTTGCCGTCGGCGCCCTCGTGCTTGCGGCAGTGCCGACACAACCGACTTTAGCTCAGCCCGATAGCACGCTTCCGCGCCGTGCAATACTGCCGACGGAGATCCCGTCCCCTCCCTTGCCGAATGTGCCGAGCGTCGCGCCGGGATATCATGCACCGGAAGTCGAGCCGAGCAACCCCGGAATAACCGGCGTTATGCAGAGTCCGTTCGTCGGCATCTCGCTCCAAGACGCCACAGCGATGGCGCTCCTTAAAAATCCGAACTTGGCCATCTCCTCCTCGAACGTTAGGATCGCGCGCTACCGCGTCGTTCAGGCCAAGGCCAACTTCGACGTACAGCTACACGTCGAGCCATCGTCAAACTTCTCCGTCTTACCGCCCGAAAATCTGTTCTTCGCCGGGCCGGGCGTGCAAGGCAAGTATCTCATCACCCCGGCGCCGGGATTCTCGGCGTCGCCGGTGCCGTTCTATACAACGGGTCCGGGCTACATCATCCAGCATCAGTATTCGTTTCAATCCGGCATCGGCGGCCAGGCGGTCAACGGCACGCAGTACTCGGCCGGGATCACGCAAACCAGAACCTACAACAACATTGTCATCAATACGTTCAATCCATATTATTTGGCCTCGCTGAACTTGGCGGTGACGCAGCCTCTGCTGAAGAACCTCGGAATGAACGCCATCAAGCGTGCGCTCAAGCTCTCCGTGATCGACGCCGATTCGAGCGAGGCTCAGGCGCTCGTGGACGCCTCAAATACGCTCGCGCAAGTCGAAGACACCTATTGGGACTTGGTCGCCGCGTGGCGCAACGTCGCGATCCAAGAAGAAGCGCTCAACGAAGCCGTGGAACAGCAGCGACTCGCCGTGCGGCTCGCGACGCAGGGCGCCGCACCCCCGATAGTCGCCGTGGAATCCGAAACGCAGGTTGCCAACTTCCAGGCGCAGCTCTTTGCGGCGCTGCAGACCGTCTCACAGTTACAGACGCAGCTCAAGACGCTTATCGTTGGAGATCCCGGCGATCCAATCTGGAGCGCTAACTTAGTTCCGTCGTCGCCGGTGCAGCAGCTGCCTCCCGCCAACGTGCTCGCAGCGATCGTCGACGAGGCGCGGCACCGCCGCCCCGAGGTCAGGCAGGTGCTGGATGTGAGAAAGCAAGCCGATATCGACCGCGCCTATGCAAAAAATCAAGCACTTCCGCAGGCGGACCTCGTGGTGCAGTATATGAGCAATGGCTTTGCCGGGCTGTTGCAGCCGGTACCAAACTTCGAAGCGCAATCCTGTAACCTCCCGACGCTCTCGTGTCCGACGCCGCCGCCGCAATCGCAGGGAAACGCGACGAAGGCATTTCACAATATGTGGACGTCGGCTTATCCAACCTTCAACATCGCCCTCGTGTTTAATATTCCGCTTGAAAACAACACCGCTCGCGGCCTCAAGCAGATTGCAGATCAGGAAGAAGATCAGGCCGAGAGTCAAATGCAGGGTCTCGACCAGCGCATCGAGACGGAGGCGCGCGACGCACTGCAGACCTATCAGTCCGCGCTCTCGCGACTTTCTGCGGCGCGGCAAGCTCGCGAGGCGGCCGACTCCGTTTACGCCAGCGAAGTGCGGAGGTTTCAAAACGGTGCGTCGACGACATTCTTAGTATTGCAGCGTCAGGTTGAGCTAGCCCAGGCCCGCGGAAGTGAGCTCCAGGCGCAGACCGATCTGAACAAAGCGGTTGTGGAGTTGCAGCGCGTTCAGGGTACGATTCTCACCGCCAACGGCGTAAACGTGGAAACCCTCGGCTCCAAAACCCTATCGCACTAGCGTCCCCGAGCAGCTCACATCGACGACGTCTGGTACGTCCGGTCGCGCCATTGGATCGTGCGGCCTAACAGGCTTGCGATCCATGCCGCCAGGCTCATGAAATCCCGCACCGGGATGAGCCATGCGTCGTCGCGGCGCGTGACGCGAAGCGCCTTTCGAGCGAGATAATGAACGGCCAGCCGAAGGCCGGCAACTGCCGCCAGCAGCGATAATCCCCAGACGAGGTCTCTCGAAACCGCAAGAAAGAGCAGCGCGAACGGCAATGCGTACATGAGGAAAGAAAAGAGGTAACCCAACGGCGCTAGGGCGAGGTTGGTCCGCGCCCAGCGCAGCTCGTGCGCCCAAAGCGCGGGCAGCGCACTCTCGGGAACGATTGTTTGCACGACGTACGGCGAGAGCTCGACTTCCTTGCCGTGTCGCGCGACGAGCTCGCCGAGGAGATGATCGTCAGCAATGTGCTGACCTAGCGCCGCGAGTCCCCCGATCGCCTCCAGCACTCGGCGGCGTACCGCCATCGTCGCCCCCAAACAGAAGCGCAGCTTGCCGAGCGCGAGCGCGACTAAGACCGAGGGCGCAAAACCGTCCTCGATCTGCAGCGCGCCCAGGTGCGAGACGAAGCTAGCCCTCGGGATCCCTGAATAAAGACAGGTCGCGGCTCCCACGCGCTCCGAGGCAAACGCTGCGGCAAGCGCGCGAAGGTAATCGCGGCCCACGTGGATGTCGCTATCGGCGATCACGACGATTTCGCCGTTTAGTTCCACACCAGGTTTGGCCACATTCGCGATTTTTGGATTGAGCATTCCCGGCGCTTCGCCGATCGCGATTGTCGTATGGCAAGAGGGTAACTCCGCTACGATGCGTTCCACGACGTTAAGCGCCGGGTCATCGCTCCCGTGAAGGCAAAAAATTACCTCGTAAAACTCGTCATACGCCTGATCGCAAAATGACACGAGATTCTCATAAAGACTGGGTTCGAGTCCGGCGATCGGTTTGAGAATCGTCATGCTTGGAAGGAATTCTGATGCAAGTTCCACCGGCCGACGCGCAAAGGCAGCAAGCCGCAGCGCCGCTATCGCGAGGTAAAGTGCACCCGCGAGGGTGATGACGAGCAGAATCAGGCTGACTGGGGAGGTCACCCTTCGTCCTTCGACTCCGCTTCGCTCCGCTCGGGATGACATGGCTCAGGATGACAAAGCGATGACGACGGCATGGCGGCAAGTTCGCCATAAGTTGTGCTGATGATGCCGTTGCGGGAGATTGCTTCGCGGACGCGCGGGCTAGTGAGGGCCGCCAGCTCCAGCGCCCAGGCAAACTCCTCCGTGCCGGCGTCGGCACCGCGAAACGGCTGCGTTGCCGGATGGAAGAAGATTTCGATCACGCCTTCCGGTAGAGTGTCGAGAATCTGCAACACTCTTTCTTCGGTCAACGCGCCGGCCTCATTAACGCCGAAGGCGTAATCGTTGTAGTGAATTCCGGCGCTCCGGGCTCGAATCCGCATCAGCCAAAGCCACGGCTCGATGCTCCAGGTTCTGCCGAAAGGCTCGCGAGGGATGCGGACCGCTCGTAATCCGAACTCCCGACCGATCTGTAGGATCAGGCGAAAAACAGTCGGATGAACGTGCATGTGGCACTGCGCATCGACGTGATCCAGCGGCAAGCGGGATGCTGTAAAACGCTCGAATTGAGCTCGAATCTCAGCGGCCAGCTGGACGCGAACGCCGGGACGAAGAAAGAATCGGAATCCCGCTCGTACTAAATCGTTGAGAAAGTCGCCCTTGCGGTCGACGAGGTCGGGAACTTGCTCGGGCGGCAGCACCGGACGTCCATAAACCAACACGACATGCAACCCAACCGCTAGCTTCGGTAATCGGTGTGCGCGTTCGATCGCATCTCCGGCGGCGGGCGCTCCAACCATGAGGCTCGCAGCCCGCAGAACGCCCTCGCGATGAGCTACTTCTACCGCTCTGTTGACTTCCGGTGCCAGTCCGAAATCGTCGGCATTGAGAATCAGCCGCTTCACATTCGGCGGCAAACGACGATGCTCAGTGCGCTTTCGCTCGCAGTAGCCCGGCAGCGAGCTCGTCCACGAACCAACTCAACCGGCCGGAAACCGGGTGTACGATTTGCGCCGGATACTTGACCGGATCGCGAGGGCCTTCATAAACCTGCGCCATAATTTGAGCTTTCTCCGCGCCTTCGACTGCAAAAACGACGTTGCGCGCCATGTTGATGACTTTCGGTGTCACGGTCACGCGCCACATCATCTGGGATTTCGCATAGACGGCGCGCACCAGTGCTGCATCGTCGGTATCGGGCGCCGTTCCCGGAAAGAGCGAAGCAGTATGCCCGTCCTGGCCGAGCCCGAGCAAGATCAAATCAAATTGCGGAGTCTCACCAAGATCGGCTCGCAGAATCGAGGCGTATTCGTTTGCGGCAAGCCCGGGGTCGATTTCGCCGCGAACGCGGTGGACGTTTCCCGAAGGGATGGGAACGGCATTCAAAAGCGCTCGCTGGACCATGCGGTAGTTGGATTGCTCGTCCTCTGGCGGCACGCAACGCTCGTCGCCGAAATAAAGAAAAGTGTCACTCCACGAAACCTCGGTGGAGAGCGGTTCCGTTCCCAGAAGCTCGTACGCGGCCCGCGGTGTCCTTCCGCCTGCGAGCGCTACGCGAAATTCGCCGCGCTCGGCTAGCGCAAGCGTTGCGTTCGCGATGAAATAGTCCGCCAACGCGTGGGCCAAAACCGGCGGATTGCGGTAGACTTGCAGCTCGCCTCGATCTGACATGCTCATACCTTCCCGCGCGCGAGGATTTCGCCCGCTGCGTTGAGCGAATCGTAAAAGACGCGATCGTTTTGCCCCCACAAGATGGCGCGTTCCAGCAGAGCAGCGATCCCCGGATTATTGATGGCGCGATAGCGCTGCGGATGGTGACTCGAACCGGTCACGCTCAGTTGGATCGTTTCGGCGCTTTGGTCGACCTCGGCCACGAACCTTGAACGCGACGAGCTGAGAGCAATGCATGAAATTCGACGCGGCTCACCCTCGCGCCGGATCTCGAACTCGACTCGCTTACCGAAGCGATTCAGCAGCGAATTCACCGAGGAGGGCGTCCATTCCAAGCGGCTGGCAAGCCACCCTAGCAGATAAAAGGCCTCGGGCTCTGAACCGCACGTGATTTCCACCCGGCGCAAGTCGAAGAGCTCCTCGACGTCTTTGCCGTCGAAGAGGATCGCGACACTTTCTTGCCATGGCGCGAGACGAAGATACGCGATGTCGGCGAGTGGAAGCCGGGGATGATGCTCGACGTACTCGACAAGCTCGCACAACGCATCGTGTCCGGTATCCAAGAGCGAACTGTTGTAAACGACGGTTTGCACGTGCTCGGAAAGCATCGCAAAGCGCGGGTCGCTTGTAATGCCAGAGGCAATCCAAAGGAGCACGAGCGGGGCCTCCGAAAGCCGCAACGCGGTAATGGCGGAGCGTAACGTCTCAGCACTGCTGTTCTTGACGCCCAATTCGATCCAGTCGTCCGCCTCAACCCGATGCAAGGGCTCGTCTTGAGCGCCATCGAGTACGATCACGCGCGAGGGATGTTTCGACGCGAGCGTGTGAATTCGGTCGCGTGCCAGCTCGCCGATCGCGGGGTTCTCGAAAAAGACCACGAGCGTCATGGTGGCGACTTTCATGTCGCTGCCGTGCTCGCGGTAGCGCTCGTTCAGTTCGTCGAGAACGGGCGTGAGGTCTAACGTCACAGGCGGCGCCAGCCTGGGAAGAGTTTAAAAGCACCTTCGGGCCCTTGGCTTCCCGCGGCGTAGTTTGGAAACGAAAAATCTTTCGTGTTTTGCCAGACTTCCAAGATAGGCGTCACTATCTCCCACGCTCGTTCCACCGCATCCCACCGTGTGAAAAGCGTTTGATCACCCTGCATCGCATCGCCGATCAGGCGCTCGTACGCGGGCGGCGATTGCACGCCGAAGCCGCTTCCGTAACTAAAATCCATGTAGACGCTGCGGATGTGCTCCTTTGGCCCGGGAACCTTGGCTTCGAAGCGCATCGAGATTCCCTCGTCGGGCTCGATCTTGATGACCAGGACGTTTGGCTCAATCTGATCGGTCGACTCGCCGTAGAAACGGTGCGGAATCGGTTTAAAGGTTACGGCGATTTCGGAAACTTTGCGGGGCAGGCGCTTTCCGGAACGCAAATAGAATGGGACGCCGCCCCAGCGCCAGTTTTCGATATGTAGTTTGGCAGCCGCGAACGTTTCCGTGTTTGAATCCGGCGCGACGTCCTGCTCCTGGCGGTACCCCTTGACGGCGCGGCCGTCGATCGTTCCTTCGCCGTATTGACCCCGCGCGGACATGCCAAAGACCTCGCCGTGGGACGGCAGCTGGATCGCGGAAAGCACCTTATATTTTTCATTGCGAATGTCGTCGGCGCTCGAGCCGATCGGCGCTTCCATCGCCACGAGCGCGAGCAAATTAATCACGTGGTTTTGAATCATGTCGCGCAGGGCGCCGGCATGATCGTAATACCCGCCGCGCTCCTCGACGCCAAGCGATTCCGCGGAAGTGATTTGGATGTTCGCAACGTAGTTACGATTCCATATCGGCTCGAAAATCGTGTTCGCGAAGCGCAGCGCGATGATGTCCTGCACCGGCTCCTTCCCCAGATAGTGATCGATGCGGTAGATTTCGCTCTCGGGGAAGACCGACTCGATCGCTCGCTGCAGGGTTCTGGCAGAGTCGAGGTCCGTCCCAAACGGTTTCTCGACGACGACGCGAGTCCAGCCCTGCGCGTCCTTATCCAGACCCGCCTTCTTGAGCTGTTTAATGATTTCGGGGAAGACCGGCGGCGGCGTCGCGAGATAGAACAGGTGATTGCCGGCCGTTCCGAACTGTTCGTCGTTCTGCGCCAGGCGCTCTTTGAGCGCCGTGAAATGACGCGTGTCGGTGAAATCCGCCGTTAGGTAAGTGATGCGCCGCGAAAAGTCGTCCCACAGCGCTCCTTGCGGCTTTTGATCGTCCGGCATGAAGAGGTCCAGCTGTTGGCGGCAGTACTCGCGAAAGCCGTCGTCGTCATAGTTGGTGCGCGCGAAACCGACCAGCGCGAAGTCGGCGGGAAGCGTGCCGCTTAGCCGCATCGAGTAGATCGCGGGGAGCAGCATGCGCTTGAAGAGATCGCCGCTCGCGCCAAAGAAGACCGCGCTGCACGGATCGGTGATGCGATCCGACGACAGGCCGGCGCGCAGCGGATTGACCGCGGCGCCGTCGCCCACGGCGCGCGCGGGCATTACGACTGCTTCGTCAGGCATGCGTCTCGCTCTTGACGGCGTGGCCGCCGAACTGATTGCGTAAGGCCGCCACGACTTTGGCGCTGAAGGATTCGTCTTGACGGGAGGCCATGCGCGCGAGCAGCGAGAGCGTGATGACGGGTGCGGGAACGTTCTCGTCGATCGCGGCCTCGACGGTCCAACGCCCTTCGCCCGTGTCGTCGACGTAGCCGCGAATCTCCTTGAGGCCCGGGTCTTCTTTGAACGCCAGCACCAAAAGGTCGAGTAGCCACGAGCGCACGACGCTCGCGTGGGTCCAGAGCTCCGCGAGTTGTCCGAGATCGTACTCGTACGGCGAGTTCTTGAGGATCTCGAAACCCTCGCCGTACGCTTGGAGCAGACCGTACTCGATGCCGTTATGCACCATCTTCGAGAAATGTCCGGCGCCGGCAGGACCGACGTGGGCGTAACCATTTGGCGGGGCGAGCGTGAGAAAGATCGGCTCGCAATGGCGTACTTGCGCGTCGTCGCCGCCGACCATGAGGCAGTAGCCTTCCTGCAATCCCCACACGCCGCCGCTCGTGCCGGCATCGATCAGCGATACACCCTTTGCTCGGCAATCCGCATAAAGACGCAGACCATCCTTATAATTGGTGTTTCCACCGTCGATGACGATGCCGCCGCTTCCGATTGAGTCGGCGAGCTCGTCAATCGTATCATCGGTCGGCTTACCTGCAGGGACCATTACCCACGCGACGGCGGGCGCGTCGGTCAGTTTTGAGGCCATATCGGCAAGGCTTGCAGCGCCGGTTGCCCCGGCAGCCACCGCGGCCGCGACGGCTTGCGAATCGCGATCGTATGCAACGACCTGATGTCCGCCTTTAATCAGGCGTTGCGTCATATAGTTGCCCATCTTCCCAAGTCCAACCATCCCGATTTGCATTTTATCCGATCGTCCTTTCGTTACGCTTGCACGGTCAGCGCTTCGTCCACGGCAGCAATGAGCGCGCGGAGCGCCGGCTCGACCTCGCCGTTGAGGTGCACGCGCACGCCGCGGCGATTGCGCTTGTCGAGCGACATCCAATCGCCCAGCGCTTGCGCGGCAAGCAACGTACGGAATCCGACGTTCATGCCGGGAATCATCGGGTCGTCGGGATCGTCGGCGGTGATTTGCAAAACGACGCACGTATCGGGACCGCCCTTGTGCAGTTGCCCGGTTGAATGGAGAAAGCGCGGACCGAAGCCGACCGTCGTTGCAATCCGGTGTGCGTCGCGAATCTTCACCCGCAACTCCTCGAGCAGGGCGGCATGCGTGGGGTTGCGCGCGATATATGCGGTGATGGCGTTGTAGTCGTGCGGGCGCAGCTGCGCAAAGAGTCCCGCGAGTGCCTGAACTGGTGTCTGTCGAGGGATATCACGGCTGCCCGAGAGATAGGTCACGCTGAAGTTTGGGCCTTGAACGTCGGGCTTGGGTTCGTCGAAGCTGCCGTTGCGCGCGTACTGCGCTAGCAGCGCGACCGTGTTGTCTTTTGATTCCTGCACGTTCGGCTGATCGAAGGCATTGATTCCGAGAATCACGCCGGCCGCCGCGACCGCGATCTCCCAAAGGTAGAACTGTTCGCCGAGATCGTAGCGATCGTTCATCGCAAGACGAATGACCGGATGGCCGGCCGACTCGAGGGCTTGCAGTTTCTCTTCGATTCCGGGTTCGGGGTCGGGTAGATTCGCGCCAACGTATACGAAGGTGCGATCGTCGGAGTAATCCTGCGGCGTCCCGAGCGGCTCGCCTTCGATGGGGACGATTCCTTTGCCGATTTTGCCGGTCGATTCGGCGATGAGCTGTTCGGCCCAGGCCCCGAACGCCTTGACGGAAACGTGCGTGACAATCGTGAGCTTATCGCGCCCGCTTCGGGCAAGGCCGCCGATCGCCGCTCCGAAACGCACGCCGGGAGCCGTACGCGGATCGAGGCTGCGATCGTTGGCGTGCATCGCGCCCAGTGCCCGGTCGAGTAGGAGGTTGACGTCGTATCCGGCGATCGCCGACGGCGCGACGCCGACGAACGAGAGGGCGGAGTAGCGGCCGCCGATGTTGGGATCGTTCTCGAAGTCGGCGCGGAAGTTCGCCTCCTGAGCCTCTTTGTCGAGAGTCGTTCCGGGGTCGGTGATGGCGACGAAATTTCGCCCGGCCACAGACGACCCGACCTGCTTGGAGACCTTCTCGTGAAAGTACGCGTAAAACGCGTTGGGCTCGGTGGTCGTGCCGCTCTTGCTCGAGATGATAAAGAGCGTATGCGGAACGTGAATCTTCGCTTCGAGCTCTTTGATCTGTTGCGGACAGGTCGAGTCGAGAACGTGCAGCTGCGGATAGTCGTCGTACGCTCCGAACGTGTCGGCGATAATGTCGGGTGCCAGCGAGCTGCCGCCCATCCCGCAGACCACCGCAAAGCTAAAGCCTTCTTTGGTCTCGTTGGCGAACGACTTGAGGCCCGGCACCTCCTCGAGCATGTGCTGCTGGATGTCGAGCCAGCCCAGCGCTTTCTTGATGATCGCGACTGCGTCGGCGTCGTTCGACCACAACGTCGCATCGTGAGCCCACAGGCGTTTGAGGAAATCGGCCGACACCAGTTGCTCGAGCGCCATATCGTACGCGTTCTGCGACGCGCCGAGCGCGAGCACAACGCGTTGCGCGCCGCCGGATTCCAATAGCTTCTGTTTATATACGATCGCGCCCAGCAGTGCGGCAAACGAGTCGGAGAAGAGCTTGACGCCTTCGATCTGCAGCTGATGCGTCACGTCGAAGAGAGAGATCCTGGCGTCTTGCAGCGCCCGCATGACTTCCATCGCCCCGCGAAGATCGCTCTCGACCGTATCCGGAACGATCTTTCCGTGATCGAGCAGCGAGTCCAGGGTCGGTCCCGGCATCGTGTTGACGGTATCGCGGCCGACCACACTCTCAACGTACATCAGGTCGGGATAGTGGGGATTCTTCGTCGAAGTTGAGGCCCACAAGGGGCGCTGAACCGCCCCGCCCTTAGACTTCAGCCCCGCGAACTCGTCGCTCTCGAAGACTTCCTTGAACTTTTGGTAGGTCAGCTTGAGCCCCGCAATGCCGGTCTTGCCGAGCAGGTGTTCCAGCTTCTCACCCTTGGCGATGCGCTCTTGTAGGAGCTTGTCGATCGCCGTGTCGATGCGGCTGACGAAGACCGAGTTGACCGAGCGAATTTTGTCGATCGGTTTGTCCTCCGCGACGCGGCGTGCGAGCCCCTTGACGTATGCGCGCGCCGCGCGCTCGTACATCTCCACCGAAAAGACCAGCGTGACGTTGATGTTGTAGCCTTGGTAGATCGACTCTTCGATCGCCGGCAAGCCTTCTTTCGTGCCCGGGATCTTGATCATCACGTTTGGCCGCTTTACACGGTCCCATAGCACTTTCACCATCGCGATCGTACCGGTGGTATCGTTGGCCAGCAACGGCGAGACCTCGAGGCTAACGAAGCCGTCGTTTCCGCCCGAGGAAACAAAGACCGGCGCGAACGCGTCGCAGGCGCTCTGGATATCTTGGATTGCGAGATCCCAGAAGAGCGCATCCGCGCTCTTCTCCGATCCAATCAGCGCGGCGAGCTGCTCGTCGTAATCGTTTCCGGCGCCGATCGCCTTCTCGAAGATCGTTGGATTGCTGGTCATGCCGCGCAAGCCGCAATCGATCAGGCGCTGGAGCTCACCCGAGGCGAACATGCTGCGTCGCAGGTTGTCGATCCATACGCTCTGCCCGGCGTCGAGCAGCTGCTGAAGCTGGTTCTGCATAGTCGTCTCCTAATGGGCGGCTAAAGAAAACTTTTGAAGTGCGAGATCGGCGAGGTTGTCGGGCGTAAAACCGTACGCCTTGGCGATTGCTGCCGCCGGCGCGGACGTGCCAAACTTGTCGATGCCAAACGCGAACCCGCGATCGCCGACGTACTTCGCCCAACCGAGCGTCGCGCCGGCTTCAATCGACATGCGCGCGCCGACCGCCGGAGGCAGCACTTCGTCTCGGTACGATTGCGGCTGCTCGTCGAACAGTTCCCAGCAAGGCATCGAAACGACGCGCGTGCGCACGCCCTTAGCGTCGAGAATCTTCTTGACGTCCATCGCGAGGCCAACCTCCGATCCGGTTGCGATTAGGACGAGGTCGGGGCTGGCGCCGTCGGCGTCCGCAAGGATGTAAGCGCCGTTGCGCACCGCGGCGTCGCGCGCTCCTAGAAATGGAACCTTCTGCCGCGTGAGGACGAGCGCCCAGGGCAAATTCTTTCCGGCGATCGCGAGTTTCCACGCTTCGAGCGTTTCCAGGGCATCGGCCGGCCGGACGACGTAACAGTTGGGCGTTGCCCGCAGCATCGCCAGCTGCTCGATGGGTTCGTGGGTTGGGCCGTCTTCGCCCAAAAAGACGGAGTCGTGCGTGAAGATGTAAATCGAGTGAATTTTCGTCAGGCACCCCAAACGAAACGCCGGCTTAAGATAATCGACAAAGTTGAAGAACGTGGCCGCGAAGGGGAGAAGACCCCCGTGGAGGGAGATGCCGTTGGTCGACGCCGCCATCACATGCTCGCGGACTCCGTAGTGAATGTTGCGTCCAGCGTAGTTGCCGGGCTCGAAGTCGCCGCAGTTCTTTAGATACGTTTTGGTTGACGGGTCCAGATCGGCGGAGCCGCCGACGAGCTCGGGGAGCGCCAGCGCGATCGCGTTCATGACCGAGCCGCCCGCATCCCGCGTTGCAATATTGCCGTTTTCGGCCGTAAAGGTTGGCCACGGCAGATTCGCGGGCACGTCCCCACGCAGGGCACGTTCGAGCGTGGCGGCCGGCTCCCGATTTGCCCGCTTCCACCCTTCGTACATCGCCTGCCACTGCGACTCGAGTTCGCCACCCTTGGCGCCGATATCGCGATAGAACTTTAGGACGTCGTCCGGAACGTAGAAATCCGGCGCCAGCGGCCAGCCCAGCTCTTCCTTCGATTTCCTGACGTTATCGGGTCCGAGCGCCTCGCCGTGCGCGAGATAGTTGTCTTGCCGAGGCGAACCGTAGCCGATGTGCGTGCGCACCGCGATGAATGACGGGCGATCGACGACGTTTTTCGCAACGGTTATGGCTTGATCGATCGCCTCAACGTCGTTGCCGTGAGCGATGTCGACGAACTGCGTGTGCCATCCGCTGGCGTCGAAGCGCGCGATCGGATCGTCGGTCAGGGTAATGTCGGTCGGACCGGCAAGCGATACCTGATTATCGTCGTAAAACAAGATCAGTTTTCCGAGTTTGAGATGTCCACCCAGCGACACGGCTTCCTGGCTGATTCCTTCCATTAAATCGCCGTCGCCGCAGATGCAATAGGTGAAGTGATCGACGATGGGCTGATCGTCCCGATTATAGACTGCACCGAGGTGTGCCTCGGCGATCGCCATGCCGAGGGCGTTGCCGATTCCTTGCCCGAGCGGGCCGGTCGTTGCTTCAACGCCGGGTGTGCGCTCCGCCTCAGGGTGTCCCGGCGTCTTACTGCCGAGCTGGCGAAAGTTCTTGATGTCGTCGAGCGTCACGTCGTAACCGGTCAGATAGAGCAGCGCGTAAAGCAGCATCGAGCCGTGCCCGGCCGAGAGCACGAAGCGATCGCGGTTCAACCAATGCGGATCTTTGGGATTGAAGCGCAAGTGGCGCGTCCACAAGGTATAGGCCATCGCCGCCGCGCCCATCGGCATGCCGGGATGGCCCGAGTTGGCTTTCTGAACCGCATCCACGGCAAGAAAGCGGATCGCGTTGATGCGTTGGTCGTCGCTCGGCGAGTTCGGCACGGAGACTCCTTTCGCGCTGCAGGCCTAGGATTATGCGCTTTGCGGCATGGCCGCCCCTGTACTAGTCGCACGGTCTCCAATGGCGGGGGTGGGCTTACCTGATGCCGTAGCTCTGGCGCGTGACGGTAGAAGAGCTGCAAGCGCACGTCGCAGCGCTCGAAGCCAATGAGGGCGACGCGCGCGGGCGGTCCGGACGCGCGATCGACCGAGTGATCGCGATGCTCGACGAAGGCGCGTTTCGCGTCGCCGAACCGCGCGGCGGCGATTGGATCACGAACGCGTGGCTTAAGTCGGCGATTCTGCTCTATTTTCGGCGCCGCAACGTCGATTGGATCGGAGATCCCCGTCGCGACGCGATCGTCTACTACGACAAGCTGCCGCTCAAGCGAAATTACAAGAAGCTCGGCGTACGCTGCGTTCCACCCGGCGTGGCGCGATACGGAAGCTTCCTCGGACGCGGCGTGATTCTCATGCCGGGTTTCGTAAACATCGGCGCTTACGTCGATGAAGGCAGCATGATCGACACGTGGGCAACCGTCGGATCCTGCGCGCAAATCGGCAAAGGCGTGCATCTCTCCGGCGGTGTTGGGATCGGCGGCGTGCTCGAACCGCCGCAAGCCGCGCCGGTCATCGTCGAAGACGGCGCCTTCATTGGGTCGCGCTGCATTATCGTGGAAGGCGTCCGCATCGAACGCGAGGCCGTGGTCGGGGCGGGCGTGGTGCTGACTGCGAGCACTCCGATCGTTGACGTGCGGGGCGACAAACCGGTCGTCAACAAGGGTCGAGTCCCCGCGCGAGCCGTCGTGATTCCCGGCGTGCTGTCAAAACGCTACGCCGCCGGAGAATTCGGTACGTCGTGCGCCTTGATCGTTGGAACGCGCGATGAATCGACCGATCTCAAGGTCTCGCTCAACGCCGCGTTGCGGGCATACGAGCTGGCGGTATGAATCCGCGGGTCCTTCAAATTTCAACCTCTCTGATTCGCGAAGCCGCATCGAGGAAACGACCCAGCTCGATCGATTTGGGCCTGGGTGAGCCGACGCTGCGCCCGCGGCGCGAGCATCTGGAGCGCGCGATGCGACACATTGAAGAGCACGGGCTGAAATATACGCCAAATGCCGGCGCTCCGGCGTTGCGCGAAGCGATTGCAAGACACTACGCGTATCCGGCCATGGACCAGGCTCACAACGTTTGTGTGACGGTCGGCTCTCAGGAGGGGATGTACGTTGCGCTCAAGACGCTGTTAGATCCGACGCGCGATGAGCTGCTGATCGTCGCACCGGCGTTTCCTTCGTACGAAAAGATGGCGGCACTCGAGGGCGTCGCGACTAGGAGCGTCGTGATGGCCGAAAGCGACGACTTTTCGTTCGATCCGGAGCGGATTGTCGGAGCGATCGGCGTGCGAACTCGCGCGATCGTGCTCTGTTCGCCCTGCAATCCGACGGGCCGCGTCCTCCGCAAGAGCGCCGCCGACGCCCTCGCGTCGGCGCTCGAGCGGCGCGGCGGCGAACCGATTTGGCTAATCCACGACGAAATCTATCGAGAGCAGACCTTCGTCGACGATGCGGCATACTTAGCAGATCGTTACGCGCAGACAATCGTGACGAACTCACTGAGTAAAAGCAACGCGCTCACCGGTCTTCGTCTAGGTTGGATTTTAGGGCCGAGCGCCTTCGTCACACAGGCGATCAAGGTTCATGCATGGGCAACGTCCTGCGCCGATACGTTCGCACAGCAAGTAGCCTTGGGAGTTTTCAATGCGCCGGGCGGGTTGCGCGAACACACGCAGTGGTATCGCGAACGACGTCAGCAGTTACTTGCCGCTCTGCGCGAAAGTGGTTTGCGCTTTATCGATCCGGATGGGGCATTTTACGTTTGCGTGCGCCTTCCCGAGGGGAGCTCCTCGCTTAAGGCCGCGGAAGAGTTGATCGAGCGTTACGACGTAGTAGCGATCCCGGGAGTGGCGTTCGGACCACCGATGGAAGGCTGGCTACGCTTGAGTTGGGTCGGACCGGCCGACCGCGTCCGCGACGGACTTCTCCGGATCGCCGACTACTGCAGCTCCCGTGTCATCCTGAGCGAAGCGGCGCGGCCGCGGAGTCGAAGGCCGAAGGACGAAGGACGTTAGGCTATCCAGACGGTTTGGATGTTCACGAACTCATGGATGCCGAAGGTTGAAAGCTCGCGGCCGTAGCCGCTTTTCTTCACGCCTCCGAACGGCAAGCGAGGATCGCTGAGAACCATGCCGTTGATGAACACGGCGCCGGCTTCGATGCGCGCTCCAACGTCCTCGGCCGCAGCAACATCGCGCGTCCAAAGGCTCGAGCCTAATCCAAACGACGAGGTATTGGCCAGTTCGATCGCGTGCTGGCGGGTCTTGGCGCGTACGACGGCCGCGGCCGGTCCAAAGACCTCTTCGTCGAACATGCGCATCCCAGGGGTCACGTTTGCGACGATCGTGGGTTCGTAGAAGTAACCTTTGCGCTCCAGGGGCTTGCCGCCGATCACCAACTCTCCACCGCTTTCAATTGTCGATCGCACTTGCTCGTGTACCGTCTCGCGCAGATCGCTGCGCGCGCAGGGTCCGACCTGCACGCGCTCTTCCATCGGATCGCCGACGGCCAGCGTATTGGTTCGTTCCGCGAAGCGCGCCAGGAACTCATCGTACGCCGAGCTTTCGACGATGAAGCGTTTTGCGGCGATGCAGCTTTCGCCGTTATTCTGAAAACGGGCGTTCACCGCGGTGGTCGCGGCGGCATCGAGATCCGCGTCGGAAAAGACAACGAACGGATCCGAACCGCCCAGCTCCAGCACGCATTTCTTGAGACTTTCACCGGCCGCACGCGCGACCGCGACGCCGGCGCGTTCGCTGCCGGTGAGCGTTACCGCGGCGATCCGCGGGTCCGACACAAGCTTATCGATCTCTTCGCCACTTGCGAGAAGGGTGTTGAAAACGCCCTCCGGCGCCTCGGCTTCCAAGAAGATGCGCTCGATCTCGAGCGCACAGCGCGTGGTGTTGGCCGCGTGCTTGAGCAACATGGTGTTGCCGGCCATCAGTGCGGGAGCCGTCGCCCTAAATACTTGCCAATACGGAAAGTTCCACGGCATGATCGCCAGCAGCGGGCCGAGCGGTCGAAACGCAACGTAGCTGCGCCTGGCGTTCGACGGAGCATTTTGGGGCGCGAGCATCGCCTCGCCGTGTTCGGCAAAATACTTCAGGCCCAGGGCGCATTTTTCCACTTCGGCGCGAGCTTGAACGATCGGTTTCCCCATCTCGCGCACGGCCGTTGCGGCCAGCGAGTCGCGCTGCTCGAGTAACAGTTTTGCGATGTTTCGTAAAAGCGAAGCTCGTACGTCAAACGAAGCCGCACCCCATCGCTTCGCTGCCCGTGCCGCCGCATCCAACCTTGCCTCGATTTGGCGCGCTTCCATGTGAGGGATCCGCTCGAGTACTTCCTCCGTGGTCGGATTTATCGTCGTGATCATATGGTATGTTGTGCCCACGGACCGGAGGGTCCGGCGTAGACCTCCACCAGCCGGCTGGGGCGAAGATAGGCCCGTGCCACGCGTTGGACGTCGGCGGGCGTGATCTGCGCAAAGCGTTCGTTGAGCGTGCGATAGTAGGTGAGCGGCAAACCGTTCATTGCAATATCCAAGATTTGCTTTGCCTGACCCGTTGACGAGGCTTCGTCGAGCAAGGCGTTTCCGACCAGACGCACCTTGGCTTCTTGGAGCTCGGTTGCGGAGACAGGTTCGTCTTGCAAGCGCTGGAGCTCGTGGCGCACGAACTCGACCGCTTCGACCACGCGTTGCGGCGATGCATTCAGCTCGACGCGGAAATCGCCGCGGTCGGCGTCGGCCTCCAGCGAGCTGCTGACGCTGTAGACCAAGCCGCGCTTCTGCCGAAGCTCTTGCCACAACCGCGATTCGAACGCGCCGTTTCCGCCGAGAATCTGGTTGAGCACGAGGAAGGTGTCGTAGTCCCGATTCGAGCGCGCGAGCGCCGGCTGCCCAAGCCGTATAAAGACCTGATTCGCCGCGGTACCGATGTAATCGTGACCCGTCGACGCGGGCGGAAGGGCCATGAGATGGGGATCCGGCCGTGGGCCCATCGCCTGCCACGAGCCAAAGGCAGACTCCAACGCGCTTTGCACGCGCGCGGGTGAGATATCGCCGACGACCGCGATCGTCGTGAGGTCTGGCCGCCAGTAGGACGCCGCGTAAGCAAGCAGATCCTCGCGCGAAATCCCTTCAACGCTAAACGCCGTCGGTTCGCGCAGCGACGGATCGTCGCTGGCGAGCAGCAAGCGATTATAGGCACGATCGATCATGACGCCCGAGATGTTGCTTTCGGATTGCAGGCTGTTGGCGAGCTGCGAGCGTTCGATGCCTAGCCACGGATCGGCAAAACTGGGATGTGCTTCGCCGTCGGCGACGATCCCAACGATTTGTTCGAAGTCGCGAGTCTCCCCTTGCGCAGAAAAATCACGGCCGGTTTCTACAAAGGCTCCCATCTCGTCGGTGGCTTTGCGGCGTTGCGCGAATGGATAGTGAGTGCTACCGTAGTCGGCGACCGACGAAGCGAGCCGGATGATGCCTTGTTTTCCGGCCGTCTCAAATGCAGGCGAAGACGCAATCTCGCCACGCAGCACAAAGGTCGGCCGATCGCTCTTGGTTTGGACGATGACGCGCAAGCCGTTGGCCAGCTTGAATACGACCGGCCTCAGCGCACTTCGAGCGGTCGTCGGCGTTTGCACCGCCTTTGCAATCCAGCTGGGCTCTACGATTGGGCCGTTCGGCACGCGCTTCGAGAAATCGTCGCTGGCCTCCGCGCTGCTCTTTTGCGAATTACCGCGCGGCGGGCTTTCGTTCGGACTCAAATGCCCGACGACGGTCGGGTGGCTTAGATATGTGCGGGCAGTTGCGAGCAAATCGCTCTCGGTTATGGCTTCAAGGCGCGCATCTTCGTCGGAAATTCTTTCGCCGACGATGCCATACGTATAGCCTGCGAGATCGCCGATGCCGCCGATCGAATCCGCGGAGTAAAGCCGCTCCGCGAGCGTCAGGCGCTTCGCCGCCAGGACGAGGTCGGGGTTGAAACCATTCTTTAGCACCGAGTCGAGCGTCGACTGAAAGACCGCTTGCGCCTCGCTGCTGCTTCTGCCAGGGTTGAGCACGATGAAGACGTCGAGCAGGCCACCGCGAAGCTGGGTGTCCGCACTCGCCTCAATCGCGAGCGCGATGTTGCTTTCCACGAGTGCTTGATAGAAGGGCGACCGTTGATTCTCCAGCAGCGTTGCCAGCGTGCTGATCTCCGGCTCCCCGCGCTCGGTGTCACCCGGAACGGCATAGGCTAGATCGAGAATTTCGAACGGAAACGGGAACTGCGCTTCGACGCTTTGTCCTCGCGAAGGCTCGGGTTTTACCAGCTGGCGCGCCGGAATGCGCTTTGAGGGTATCGCACCAAAATAGCGCTGGGCTTTTGCAAATACGGCCGAGTGATTGACGTCGCCCGCCACCACGAGCGTCGCATTGTTTGGCGCATACCATTCCCGATAGTATCGGGCGATATCCGCGACGCTGGCGCGCGCGACGTCTTCCCGACTTCCAAGCGGCGTACGACCGCTGGGCTGACCGGGGAACGCGGCTGCCCGAACCCGTGAAAGCAAATTAAAGAAAGGCGAGCTGGCGTCCCCATCGATTTCGTTTAGCACGGCGTTGCGTTCGATCGCCCAGTCTGAGGCCCGCAGCGCCGCGTGCTGCATGCGGTCGGCGTCGACGTATAGCGCGACGTCCAGCTTATCGGCGGGCATCTCGAAGTAGAACTGGGTGTAGTCGTAATTTGTCTCGCCGTTCATCTGCGCGCCGAGTCGCGCCACGATGTCGTCGAGACCGCCGGACGATATCTCGTGCGTTCCGCGAAAGAGCATGTGCTCGAGCGCGTGCGCGAGCCCGGTCTTGCCGGAAGTTTCCTCCATCGATCCAAAGCCGTACCAGACACCCGTCTGTACGATCGGCGCGGCCCGATCCTCCACGACCACAACGCGAAGACCGTTGTGAAGCGTCGTGGTGAAGATCCCGGCGTCGCCCGGGCCGTTTTGCGCAGACGCTGCCTGAGGTCTCACCAGCGCCAAAGTAAGCGCGATTAAAAATATCCTTAAACTTGTCATCCAGGCTTCGTTCGTGGGCTGAGGGTCACAGGGTTGAAACTCCTAAATAGTATGCCGTCGCCGCTTCCACCGCCGCCCAAGGAAGACAGCCGATGAGCTCGCAGCCCAGCAGTTCGGTGCCGCTTTTCGCCGCGAGCCGCCGAACCAACTCAACGATGCGATAGAGGGGCGTTGCAGCATAGTCCGTCACATTCAGCGAGACCTGCACGCAATTCTCCCCACGGCGGAACGCGAGAGCACGGAGCGAGCGTAAGCCGCCATCGCGTTCCCGTATCGTGCGCGCTATTTGCCTGGCAATGGCGAGATCGTTGCTAGCTAGTTCAACGTTGAAAGCGATGAGAATCTCTCGCGCGCCGATCGCGATTGCTCCCGCGGTCAAGTGGCGCGGGACGTCGCCTTCGTCGGGCAGCCAATCGGTATTACGGCGTATCTCAGGGAGCAGCCGCCGCTCGGGTTGCCGCGCCGCAGCGCCATAATAAAAGGAGGGAATGCGGTATCGGCGCCAGATCTCCGCGCCGGCGCGATGAGCCAGTTCGGCCGCGTCGCTTAAGCCGGCGGCGCGCAGCGGCACGAAGGGCAAAACGTCGAGGGCACCGATGCGCGGGTGCACGCCCTCATGGCGGCGCAAGTCGATGCGTTCGGATGCGACCCCGGCGAGTGCGACGGCCGCCTCGAGCACCTGCGCGGCGGTTCCGACGATGGTCAGGACGCTTCGATGATGGACGACGTCGCTGCTGCGATCGATCAAACGCGCCCCGGTGCGTTCGACCGCGTGAACGGCCGAGTCGACGATGCCCGCATCACGACCCTCCGAAAGATTCGGCACTATTTCAAATAGCGCCACGATTAAGTCCCGTCGTTCTCACCCGAGTGTTTTTCGGATTGCTTCCGCGACGTCAACCGTATTGGCGGGTGAGATAACTGCGGAGTAGCCGAGTTTGCGCGCCTCGGCCTCGCGTCGTTCGGCCGCCCCGACGGCGCGGATTTCGCCGGAGAGTCCTAGCTCACCGAACACCGCCGTGTGTGACGGTATCGCGACGTTACGAAACGATGACGCGATGGCTAGGGCGATGCCGAGATCGGCGGCAGGTTCCACGACCCGCAGTCCTCCGGCGATCGAGGCATAAACGTCGTGGGTGCCCAACGCGAAGCCGGCGCGGCGCTCCAGCACCGCTAGAATCATCGCCAGCCGCTGCTGGTCGAGGTTGTTTGCGAGTCGCCGCGGAGTGCCGTAGCTCGTCTCGCCGACGAGGGCTTGCACTTCAACGAGAACTGGGCGCGAGCCGACGATGGACGCCACCACACAGGAGCCGCTGGGACGCTGCGTACGTGCGCCAAGAAAGAGTTCCGAAGGGTTCGCCACCTCGCGCAATCCGGCGTCCTGCATCGTAAAGACGCAGATTTCGTCGATCGAACCAAAGCGGTTCTTGTAGGCTCGCAGGATGCGGTATTCGCCGGACGTCTCTCCCTCAAAATAGAGCACCGTATCGACGAGATGCTCGAGCAGCCGCGGTCCCGCGATGGCCCCGTCTTTGGTGACGTGACCGACGATGAACGTTGCGCAGCCGGTTCGCTTGGCGTACTCCATCAGCGCCTGCGTGCAGTCGCGAATCTGCGTTACGCTGCCTGCATACGCTTCAGACTCCGGAAGCCAGACCGTTTGAATCGAGTCGACGATCAACGCCAAAGGCGACCGGCGCTCGAGCCGGTCGAGAACCGCGCGCAGATTCGTTTCAGGATAGACTAACAAGCTGTCGTGCAAGGCGTTGCGCAGCGTCCGTTCGGCGCGAAGCTTTACCTGGGCACCCGACTCCTCACCGCACACGTACACGACCTCGCCGAGCGCCGCTAATTTCGCCGCAATCTGCAGCAACAGGGTTGATTTACCGGCGCCGGGCGGTCCTCCGACGAGGGTCAGGCTGCCGCGTACGAGCCCTCCTCCAAGCACCGCGTCGAATTCGGGCATCTCGACCCGCAACCGCTCGACGCCGGCAGAGCCGATCTCGCGCAGCGTCATCGGCGCGGTGGGAGCGACGCCGCTCACCCGATTCTCGCGGCCGGGTTTTAAAGGTACGTTGAACGGTCGCTCGTCGAATGAGTTCCAGGCTTCGCATTGCGGACAACGCCCGAGCCAGCGCGTAGATTCGAATCCACAGGCCGAACAGAAGAAAACCGAACGGGTCTTTGCCACGGGGAAGTCGAGGTTCTCCTGAAGGGCAGCGCCATCATGCCGACGGAACGATGCGCGGTGGTTGCTGACGTGCACTTGCAGATAGCCATCGACGGGCCCGCGGCATCCGGTAAGACGACCGTCGCCCGCGCGACGGCTCGGCGCCTTGACGTGCTCTACCTCGACACCGGCGCGATGTACCGCGCGATCGCGTATCTCGCGTTGCATACGGGCACCGACGTTGGTAATGGCGCCGCCTTGGCCCGTTTGGCCTCCACGACGCCGCTTGAAGTCGAGCTCGATGACTCCGCGCCGCTCGGATTCCGAATTTTCGCCGAAGATCGAGAGCTGGACGAATTGGCGTTACAAAGTAACGAAGTCACCGCGATCGTTTCTACCGTCGCCGCGCAGCGGGACGTACGGTCGGCAATGGTCGAGGCCCAGCGCCGCATTGCCGCTACGGGGCCGGTCGTCATGGCCGGGCGCGACATCGGCAGCGTCGTGCTGCCGAATGCACTGGTCAAGATTTACCTCACGGCATCGCTCGACGCTCGCGTTGCGCGGCGCCGCCTACAGCTCCAAGAAACCGGTGTCGACGTCGACGCGCGTCGTCTAGGAGAAGAGATCGAAGAGCGCGACCGGCTCGATCGCACGCGCGCGGTGTCGCCGCTGGTCCCGGCTCCGGATGCGCACATCATCGATTCGAGCGACGTTAACGCCGAGGGCGTCGTCGATGAGATCTGCGCGATCATAGCGGCGCTGGGTGACAAAATCGGGTGAATACCTCGTTTTATGATTTTGCGAAGTTCGTCGTACGACTCTTGGTTCGGGTTGTCTGGCGCGCGCGAGTCGTGGGTACGGAAAACGTGCCGGCCGAGGGTCCGCTTATCGTGGCCTGCAACCACCTTTCGTATCTCGATCCACCGGCGATGGGTTGCCTCTGCCCTAGGCGGATCAGTTATATGGCCAAGAAAGAGCTGTTCCGGATTCCGATCTTGGGAACGGCGATCCGGGCGCTGGGAGCGTATTCGGTCGATCGCCGGGGCAGCGCGGCCGCCGCGATCAAGCGGTCGCTTCAAGTGCTCCAGGTGGGCGGCGCGGTAGGGATCTTCCCGGAAGGAACGCGCAATCGTACGGGCGCCGTACCGCCTCAAATCGGCGTGGCACTCCTCGCATCGCTGGCGAACGCTCCCGTGGTTCCCGCCAGTATCCGCGGCACGGACCGGGCCTTACGCCTGGCGCAAATCGACGTTGCATTCGGACCGCCGCTGGCGCTTCCGGCCGGCCGGAAAGCAACGCGCCAAGAGTTGGCGAAGTTTACCCTCGAGATCATGAATGCGATTGAAGCCCTCGCGGAGAGCAACGATGGAAATACGTAAGGCGTCCGTGCAAGGATTTTGCTTCGGCGTCGCAATCACGGTCAAGAAGGCCGAGGAAGCGATTGCCTCCCGCGGCGACGTGACGACGCTCGGACACGTTGTCCATAATCCGCAGATGGTAGAATCGCTCGCGGCGCGCGGGCTGAAAAACGCTCAGGCGGTCGACGAAGTGGATGCCGGCGCGCTGTTCGTTCGCGCGCACGGCTTGCCGGTCGAAGTCTTCGAGAAGGCTAAGGAAAAAAAGCTCGAGATCATCGACGCAACCTGCCCGATGGTCACCAAGATTCACGTTCAAGCGGAGAAACTTAAAGCCGACGGTTATAAGATCATCGTCATCGGTGACCCGAATCACCCGGAGGTCAAGGGCACGTTGAGCCACGTGCCTGGCGCCTGGTGCATTCAAAACCCCGCCGACGTAGAAAAACTTCCCCGCTCCAGCCGCGTCGGCGTCGTCGTGCAGTCGACGTGGTCGGGCGAAGGCTTTACCGACGTCGTCCGTGCTCTCTCCGCCAAGTATTACGAGGTGCGCGCCGTAAACACGATCTGCACCGATACGCACAACCGGCAGAACGAGGCGCTGCGCTTAGCGAAAGACGTTGAGGTGATGATCGTGGTCGGCGGCAAGACCTCTGCGAACACCAAACATCTTGCCGACTTGTCGGAGTCGCATGGCGCGCGCGCCTATCACATCGAAGGGCCCGACGAGCTGCAGGCGCAATGGTTCGACGGTGTCGAGGTCGCCGGCCTGATGTCCGGCGCGTCGACGCCGGGCTGGCTGGTTGATCGCGTTGAGACGCGCATGGAGGAGCTGGCGGCGTCTGCTTAACCTCGTTAATTATGCCGAGCGCTTTGAGAGCGCCCTCGAAGAACGGATTACCGGATATCGGGGATCGAAAGAGATCTCCGATATGCTTTTGCGTCACTTTGGTTACGCTCCGTACGGACCGGCGCGAAGAGGCAAACGGCTTCGACCGCAAATGGTGATGCGGGTGGCCGCCTGCGAAGGAGCGCCGGTGGAACAAACACTCGATGCGGCGGTGGCGGTAGAGATTTTTCACAACTATTCGCTCGTTCACGACGACATCGAAGACCGCGACGAGCTGCGCCACGGACGCCGAACGCTCTGGAGCACTTACGGCATCGCGCAAGCCATCAATGCGGGCGATGCAATGTGCGCGCTGAGCTTTCTCAGTCTCGAACACGCGGCCGCGCATCTGGACGCTCGTCGCGTCCTGCAGATGCTGGCGCTGCTTCACGAAGCCCATGCGGTAATGTGCGAAGGTCAGTCACTGGATCTGCATTTTGAATCGGAGCGATCCGTCGATCTGCCCGGCTACTATCGCATGATCCAGTGTAAGACCGCTCAGCTTTTCGATGCGTCCTGTCGTCTGGGCGCATTTGCGGCCGGTTGCGACGAGGCCACGATTGCCGCGTATGGTGGGGTCGGACGCGCCTACGGCATGGCGTTTCAGATCCGGGACGACGTCGCGGGCATTTGGTCGACGGTGGACGAGACCGGCAAGACTGCGGCGAGTGACATCGCGCGACGGAAATGGACGTTCCCGGTGGTTTGGGCGATCGCCCAGAGCCCATCGGCCGCACGCACCGTGGTAGCGAACGCGTACGCCTTCGGCAATCCGCTGGATGCCGCGACCGTGCGTCGCGTCGTCGAGGCGCTCGACGCGCTTGGCGCGCGCGAAACCGCCCATCAGGCCGCCGCCGAGCATCTGGCGGTAATCGAGGCTTGCCCAAACGCAGAGTTTCGAGAGTTTCTTTCGAATTCGCTCGATCTCGCCGCCGCGCGTTGAAGAAAACGACGTGAACGTCAACCAGTCGGTACGAGCGCCGGTACGGTATGCTTCGGCCGCATGGGCGCTTCCCGCGCTGCTCGTACTCGGCTTCGTGCTGAGACTGGCCTTCATCAGCAACGAAGGCTTCAAAACCGACGTTGCGACGTATTCAGCCTGGGCGATTGCCCTCAGCCAACATGGCTTCGCACGGTTCTACTCGATGATCGGATTTGCGGATTATCCGCCGGGTTATTTCTACATCTTGGCCGCGGTGGGGCGTTTCTGGCAGCTTTTCTTCGCCGCGCACGATCCAGGCTATGCAATCCTGCGTGCCTTGGTCAAATTGCCCGCCATTCTTGCCGATCTCGGAGTAGGCGCGCTCCTCTACGTAACGGTCAGGCGGTTCGCCGGTATTGGTTGGGCACTTGGCGCCGCCGCGCTCTACCTGCTCAATCCGGCGACGATCTACATCTCGGCGCTGTGGGGGCAGGTCGATTCGATCGCCGGCGGTCTTGCGTTGCTCGCGATTTACTCGTTGCTGCGCAGCGAAGACGAGCCGGCCGACAGTCGCGGTCAGCTCGTGTGGATTCTGGGCGCTTGGCTTGCCTTCGCGTACTCGCTCCTGATCAAGCCGCAAGCAGCGGTCTTGCTGCCGTTACTGATCGCGTTTGCCTTTGTGAATCCAGCGCGTCGTCGCGGACGGATCCCCGCCACCGCGATCGGCGTTGGTGCGGCGCTCCTCCTAACGCTCGTGCTCACAGAACCGTTCCATCCCGGCAACCCGATCGGCGCTTTTGCGTGGTTGTTGGAGCGCTACGCCTACGGTTCCAACGTGTATCCGTACAACAGCGTCAACGCGTTCAATCTGTGGGCGCTTCGCGGCACCCTCTGGTTGCCGGACAGCCAATACATCTTGCTGCTCCCACAGGTGGCTTGGGGAGTCTTGTTGGTGGCGGCCGCTCTGACGCTCATCGTCTGGCGCTACGTTGCGGACCGGACGTCCCAAGCTCTACTCGAGGGATGCGCGGTCGCCGCACTGGCATTCTTTGCGCTCGCAACGCGGATGCACGAACGCTATCTGTTCAACGGATTGCTCTTTACGATCGCGTGCATTCCCTTTGCGCGGCGGTATCTCTGGGGGGCGGTCGCGTTGTCGATCGTGCTCCTTGCAAATATGGTGTATAGCCTGGAATATCTGCACGTCGTCACGGCAAGTGTGCCGGGAGTGAACTCGCAGAATCTATGGGGCGGCTGGACGACGGTGCTGTCACTGCTCGCGGTTGGCACGTTCTTCTGGTTGGGCTATCAGTATCTCGGAACTGGCGAAGTTCGTGCCGACCAGACGGCCGTGCCCCGAGAACCCGCGGCGCCCTCCACGCAGACCCTCGCCTGGACGGCTACGGTGCGCGACTGGTTCGATCCGCGCGAGGGACTGGCGGCGATGCGCGCGCCTGTGGATTACCTGATCGCCGGGTTGCTCGGAATCGGCAACTTTATCGTGTCGTTCATCGGGTACTGGTGGCCCTCAGATAAGGTTTTCGACGAAATTTACTTCGCGCGGGCCGGCGAAGAGTATCTGCAAAACCTACGGATTTATGAAAACACGCATCCGCCGCTGAGCAAGCTGCTCATCATGCTTTCGATCGTGCTCTTCGGCGGCATGCCGGCGGGCCACGGGCTCGGTGGGTGGACCGGCCTAAACGCCATCATCGGCCACATGCCTAACGGCGATAACTCGTACGGCTGGCGTTTCCTCGACGTGGTTTTTGGCGCGCTCGTCGTGATGCTGCTCTACGTCTTCGCTAAGCGAATAACCGGTTCGACCCTGTTTGCCACGATCGCCGCACTGCTGTTGAGCTTCGACGGAATGCATTTCGTGCAGTCGCGGATTGGAACGCCGGAAGGCTTCGTCGTCTTTTTTGCGACGCTGGCGGTCTACGCGTTCTACCGTTTCTGGATCAGCTCGCAAGTCGGCGAACGTGCATACGTTGAGGTGCCGCCATTCGGATTCGTCGCGGGCGCCGGCGTTTCGTTGATCGCTGGCATCGTTGTCGCGCTGATCGGGCGAGCCTTATGGGGTTTCGACGCCGCGACGACGATGATCGTGACGCTATACGTCGCCTGCGGTCTGTATATTCTCGTGCGCTACGTCGCCTTTGCGCGGTTCTTCGGTGGCCGACGGCGAGAGCTTACATTTGGCGAAGGGTCGCATGCGCTGCGCGATGGAGAAAACAGCCAGCTCTTTTCGGCCGACGGCGGCACGATCGACTCACGCGGCAGAGTGCAACGGGGGGCGATCTCGGAAGGTAAGGCCGGTGCGCTCGTCTATCAAGACGATCCGCTAACCATCCGATACCGCCGCGACGCCAGCGTCTCGTACGAAACGCCCGAAGGCAACGCGACGTACGCCGAGGATGAAATCCGTACCGAGGCGCCGGCGGCAATCGAAAAGGGCCGCTCCTCGCGACTGTGGCTGATCCTCTTCACGGTGGCGTTGGGTTTGTTGGTTAGTACAAAGTGGTACGGCGTTATGGGCTTTGGCGTCAGTTTTGTGGTGCTCATCGCGGTTTGGCTGCAGCGATACTTCATGCAGCTTCGTCCGACGCTCTGGGGGAATCCACGGGGCTTTCGGTTAGACGGAGCACTGGCGACGATTCTGTTCGTGAGCGCAACGGTCTATGCGCTCGTGTGGGTGCCCGACCTGGCACGCCACTCCGCCGATCCGGGAGAGATCCACAACCTTAACGATCTCGTCTATCGGCAGTCGACGATGTTCTCGTATCACGACACGCTGAAAGCCACGCACCCGTATTCTTCCAAGTGGTGGGAGTGGCCGATCGATTACGTGCCAATCGCGTATTTTTATCAAGACCGCCGTAAGGACAACAACAATCCCAACGGTTGTTGTGTTTATGAAATCACGTCGCTTCCGAATCCAATAATCCTTTGGTTTGGCTTGTTTTGCGTTCCATGGGTCGGCGTGCTCGCGTGGCGAGAACGCAACAAAGGGTACGCGCTTATCGTCATGACCTACTTGCTTCAGTGGCTTCCATGGATGCGATCGCCGCGCATTACCTTTGCCTATCACTTTTACGTCGACATCCCGCTGATTTGTTTGTGCAACGTCATCGTGTTGCAGCGTCTGTGGCAATGGTCGCAGCGGCGCGAAACGGTTCGCTGGCTCGGCTCGCTTGGAGTCGGCGCCTACGTAGCCGCGGCGGCGCTGGGCTTTATTTACTTTTACCCCATTCTCGCAGCGCATCCGATATCGTGGAGCGCCTGGCACCAGCGGATGTGGTTTCCTACCTGGATTATCGGTCCGGGGTAGCGAAAGAGCGCCCCAGGAGAGTTTCCTTTAATGTCGGGACATTCAAAGTGGCATAACATCAAACTGAAGAAGGGAAAGGTTGACGCCCAGCGCGGCGCGCTTTTCACCAAGCTCAGCAAAGAGATCATCTTGGCCGCAAAGGGCGGTTCGCCGGATCCCGAAGCCAATTATCGTCTCAAGATGGCGGTTGAAAAGGCGCGCGAGTTCAACATGCCGCAGGACAACATCAAGCGCGCGATTGCGCGCAGCTCGGGGCAGAGTGGCGCGGCGGAAATCGAAGAGATTCGCTATGAGGGATATGGCCCGCACGGCTTGGCCGTCGTCGTCGATGCCGCGACCGACAACCGAAACCGCACGGCCGGCGAGTTGAGATTTCTCTTCAGCCGTCACGACGGAACGTTAGGCGAGAGCGGCAGCGTCGGCTGGATGTTCGAGTCAGTCGGCGCGGTCGAACTCGATCCGGCCGGAAGATCGGAAGATGCGCTGATGGAGGAGATGTTGCTCGACGGCGTCGAGGACCTCGAGTACGATCGGGAGCTTACGATCGTTTACACCCAGCCGACGCGGCTAGCCGAAATTCGGGACGCGCTGCGTACGCGCGGCACCAAGATTTCCGACGTTTACCTGGGCATGCGCGCAAAGACCAGGCTCGAGCTTTCGGGTCCACAGCTCCAGGCTGCACTAGCGTTTCTCGAAGCGCTCGACGAACACGAAGACGTGCAGCGGGTCTTTAGCAACCTAGACTTTAGCAGCGTGCCCGCGGAGGCCTTGGCCTGAGGTCGGCGCTTCAGCCGTACCTGCCGCGCGATTGGATCTTCCCAATCGTCCTGGTTATTTTCGTTGCAGTGCTCGTTTGGTTTGGACGGCAGATCTACGATTTTCTCTTGCCCTCGTCGTCCACGGTAACCGTTCCGTCGTTTATCGGTCAAACGCTGACCGATGCGAATGCAGAGATCGAGCGGCTGAAGCTTAGCTCCGCGGTCGTTGACCACACGACTAGCGATCGATATCCCAAAGACGTCGTGATCATGCAACGTCCGGACGCGGGCGAGCCGGTGCGTCAAGGACGACAAGTATCGTTCGTTATCAGCGACGGCATCGTGTCCCGTCTAATGCCCGACCTGCGGTATCAGTCGATGCGCGAGGTGCAACTGGATCTTTCCCGCGCGCGCTTGCAGCTCGGCAAAGTGACGTACGTTCGGAGCGATCTGGTCCCCGAGGGTCACGTCGTCTCGCAGAGTCCGCTGCCGTTGGTCAGCGTGCATGAGGGCGACGTCATCGGACTGGTTGTGAGCCGGGGCGCACGCCTTACCGTGCCGGTTCCCGACTTCGTCGGCCTGAGCATCGATCAAGCTCGCGATCTTGCCGCCCGTGCCGGAATCAAGCTTGGGCAGATCGTCTGGACACCGCTCGGTAAGCAAGGGCCGAGTCACGGTCTGGTTGCGCGCCAGATGCCGCCACCCAACGCCAAGATTGCCTCATTTGATCCGGTCGCATTGCAAGTCAGCGCCGGGCCGAACGAATCCGGGTATATTATCCGCCAAGTGCACGTGCTCGTCTCGGTTCCCGAACCGGAAAACATTCAGAACGGTCAGCAGCTGGACGTGCGTCTCTCGGTTACCGATGCGACGGGCCGCTACGATCTCTACCACGCCTATGCCGAACCCGGACAGAAACTCGATTTTACCGTGACGGCGATCGGGACGTCGCTCCTTGACATGTACGTTGACGATCAGCTTGCCAGCGAAACGCGTCTCGGCACCGAACCGCCACGGGTCTACAGCGCCAAGCCGTCTCCAACCCCCGGCGCAGCGTTTTAGCCGGGAGATCCTCCGATGAATTTCAGCCCCCGCAGCCGAACGGCGGAGGGATGTTGCGTCGGGCCGCTCGTCGCTCCACATCCATGTTCCGCTCCTGCTGCACCGCGCTCGCGCCACAGGCTAAGGAAGTCATGACATCCTGTCAATGGCGTTCGCGTCGGAGCCCCTCCGCAACGCCACTCCGCCGTTCTCCCGCGTACGCATGACGATCTTAGCCCCGTCTCTATTGTCGGCGGATTTTGCGCGAATTGCCGAACAGATTGCGTGCGTGCAAGACGCCGGCGCGGAGTATTTGCATCTTGACGTGATGGATGGCCAGTTCGTTCCGAACATCACGTGGGGACCGAAAATCATCGGCGACCTTCGCAAGCTCTCGCCGCTGGTGTTCGATGCGCATCTTATGATAGTCGAGCCGGAGCGCTACGTTGACGATTTTCGAAAGGTTGGTTGCGATCGAATCACCTTTCATCTTGAAGCGACGCTGCACGCGCAGCGGCTGCTCGTTCATCTTCGAGAGATCGGCGCGAAAGCGGGTCTGGCGATCTGCCCTCAGACGCCGGTCGAGATGCTTGCGGACGTGATCGAGTATTGCGATACGGTGCTGGTGATGAGCGTAAACCCCGGCTTCTCGGGACAGAGCTTCATTCCGCGCGCCCTCCAAAAAGTGCGGGAAGCGCGCAGCCTCATCGAGCGGCGCAACCCCACGTGTTTGATTGAGGTGGACGGCGGCGTCGGGGCCGAGAATGCTCGCGATCTCGTTGAGGCCGGTGCCGACGTCTTAGTGATGGGCAACGCCGTCTTCGGTGCAGACGATCCGGCAGCGCAGCTGGATCGAATTCGCGCGCTTCTCGAGTGACCGAAGATGAACTGATCGCCGCGATTAGCGACATCGTCGGAACGCCCGGTCAAGCGGTCAAACTCGGAATCGGCGATGACGCGGCATTATGGCAGCCGTCACGTTCGCGTCGCAGCGTTATTTCCACCGACATGCTGGTGGAGGGCCTTCACTTCGAGCTCGATGCGATGTCGCGAGAGGACGTTGGTTGGAGGGCGATGGCAGCGAACGCGAGCGATCTGGCGGCGATGGGTGCGCGGCCGGTTCTCGCGACCGTCGCGCTGGGACTTCCCGCATCCACGAGCCTGGGTGACGTCCTCGAACTTTACCGCGGACTCGCGGCGTGCGCGGCCGGCGCGAAACTCGCAATCGTGGGCGGAGATGTTTCGCGCTCGAGCGCCCTGACGATCGCGATTACGGTGGTTGGCGAAGTGCGCGCTTCCGACGTAAAGACGCGGGCTGGCGGGCGTCCCGGCGACGTCGTCGCAGTTACCGGCGCGTTGGGTGCGGCACGCGCTGGTCTCGAGCTGACGCGAGGTCGAGTCGGGATACGAGAGGACCTCGAAGCCGCCGCGCTGCTGGCATTTCGTCGTCCGGAACCCCGCTTGGCCGAAGGACGCTTTCTAGCGGCCAGTCGCAACGTGAACGCGATGATGGATTGTTCGGACGGCCTTTCAACCGACTTGAGTCGGCTCTGCGGGGCGAGCCATTGCGGCGCCGCGCTGGAGCGCATTCCGGTTGCCGATAGCGCTCGGGCCGTGGCGGAGCAACGAGGCGAAGATCCGGAGTGTTTTGCCTTAGCCGGCGGCGAAGACTTTGAGCTGCTGACGGCGATCCGCCCGCGCGCCTTTGAGAATTTGGCTGGACGCTACCGTCGCAGGTTTGGGCGGGAGTTGCTTCGCGTCGGGGTTCTCGGGCCCGAGTCAGGGATTACGTGGAATGGAGCGCCGCTCGAGCGCTCCGGTTGGGATCACTTTGCTTAAGCGGGTGGAAGTTAGGCGCGGCGGGTGACGCGCTGGGAACGCAGGCAGCGAGTGCAGACCTTCGCCGTACGGTGAACGCCCTGGTCGTCGATTCTTACCGATTGCAGGTTCGGAAGCCATCGCCGCTTGGTTTTATTCATCGCATGACTGACATTATTGCCCGCCTTGGGACCCTTACCGCAAACCTCGCACCGCTTCGCCATAGCCGGCAGATAGTACCACGGGCCCAGGCCGTCGGGCAAGCTGAAATGTTGACGAGAGGCAAGGATTCGCGGGATGGCTCCCAAAGACGGGCGGCCGTGGACGTTATTGCCTCGCCCCGCAAGGCAGCGGCCCCGTGACCGCGCCTCGCATTGCGGTCGACGCGATGGGCGGAGACCACGCGCCCGAGGAAACGGTCGCCGGCGCGCTGCTTGCAGCGCAAGAATTCGACGCCGAAATTCTCCTGATCGGAGATGAAGCGCGGGTTCGTCCGCTGCTGCGTGGACCGGGCGCGGAGCGCGTTCGCGTGATTCACGCACCCGACGCCGTTGCAATGGATATCTCCCCTTCGAGTGCGCTGCGCTCGTGCGAACGCACGTCGCTCGGCGTTGCGGTCGGACTCATTAAACACGGCGAAGCGGACGCGGTCGTTTCCGCTGGGAACAGCGGCGCGTTCCTGGCCATTGCGTTAATTAAACTCCGCACGATCGAAGGAATATCGCGACCCGCGATAGCCACGGTGTGGCCGGCGCTCAACGGTCCAACAGTCTTGCTCGATTCGGGAGCTAATGTTGACTGCCGGCCGGAGTGGCTCGAGCAGTTCGGCATCATGGGATCGGCCTACGCCCGCGCCGTTTTAAACATAGCGGAACCGCGCGTGGCCGTGCTTTCGGTCGGCGAGGAGCGCAGCAAAGGCAACCAACTGGTGCTCGAAGCCGCGCGGCTGCTCGAAGCATCGCCCGTGCGTTTCATCGGCAACGTCGAGGGGCGCGATCTCTTCCACAACGTTGCCGACGTCATTGTAGCCGACGGATTCGTCGGCAACGTCGTGCTCAAGACCGGTGAGGGTATGATCGCGGATCTCGCTCGGGTTATGCGCGACGCATTGCTCGACGGCAGCCTGCTAACGAAGCTCGGCACGGCAATGCTGGCGCCCGCGCTGAGGCGCTTGGGCAAGAAGTTCGACTATGAAACGTATGGCGGCGCGCCGCTGCTCGGACTTCGCGGGAATTGCATCGTCACGCACGGACGTGCGAGCCGCAGAGCAATCAAACACGCGATCGGAGCCGCCGTTCAAGAAGTGAACCATGACGTTGTGGGTAAGATCAGTGAGTTAATGGCGCCGCATTTCGCGGCGACGTGAGCGCGGCCGGCATGCTCGGCGTCTACGTTCACCTTCCGTTCTGCCCGTATCTCTGCCCGTATTGCGATTTTGCCAAGTGGCCGCTTCGAGCTTCCGCCTCGGATCGTTACCTCGCCGCACTCTATGCCGAGATCGAGCGTGAAGCATCCATGCCGGTTGCCACGATTTACCTAGGCGGCGGCACCCCGAACGCGTACGGTTGCGACCGCGTAACCGGCTTGGTCGCGCAATTACACGACCGCTTTCCGGCGGCGCGCGAGCTTTCAATCGAAGTCAATCCCGAGCTCGTCCGCACGGACGATTTCACCCGCTACCGTGAGGCGGGAATTTCCAGGGTATCGATTGGGGTGCAATCCTTTGAGGCCGACGAAATTCGAACGCTGGGTCGAAAGCACACCGTGGCACAAATACAAGATGTCGTGAACGCGGCGCGCGCAGCGCGATTCGATTCGGTTTCGATCGACCTGATGTTCGCCGTTCCGGGGCAAACGCCGAATAGCTGGCGCCGTTCGCTGCAAGCTGCCATCGAACTCGGCGTCGATCACGTTTCCGCCTACGGGCTCACCGTCGAAGAGGGCACGCCGTATGCATCCTGGAGAGCGCGCGAGCCTCACGCGTTTATCGACGATGCGCGCGAGGCAGAACTCTACTCGATCGCGATCGAGATGCTGCAGGGCGCCGATTACCAACAGTACGAAATCAGCAACTTTGCGCGGCCGGGCCACCAATGCGTGCACAACCTCAACTATTGGGCCAACGGCGAGTACCTCGGCCTGGGCGTGGGGGCCGCGTCCTACCGAGGGGGCATACGATCGATTCACACACGCTCGCTGGAAACGTACATTGCGGCAGCCCTCGACGGGGAACCGATTCCGGCGCAAGCCGAGCGCTTGGAAGGGCGTAAGCAAGTCGGCGAGGCCGTGATGCTAGCGCTTCGCACAGTGCAGGGGGTTCGCCTAAGCGACTTCAAAGAGCGATATGGTATCGACGTGATCGAAGATTATGCTCCGGTCGTTACGCAGTTTGCTCAGACGGGTATGCTCGAACGCGTCGGCGACGCGGTGCGGTTGACGCAGCGGGGCCGCTTCTTTGCCAACGACGTTTGTGGGGCGTTTGTAACATTCGAGTAGCACCGACGAATCTCTCTGAGACCGTACTGCGCGCCGCTTTTGTCGTGGTCTTCGGCGTGGCGGGTTTCCTGTTGGGGCGTGAGGCGTATTTCAGCCTCTTCTCGCCGCATTTTGCCAATGAGGCGCTGCAGCTCGGGCTCCTCATTCTCTCGCCGGTCGTCGGCGCGGCGATCGGGGCGCTTCTTGCGCCGCTCGCGCAGGCGCTCTTTGAAGGGCAACTGCGCCAAGCAGAAGGCGCGATGGAACGGCTCACGCCGGCAGAGATCGCGGGCGGCGCCGTCGGCCTGATCGTTGGGCTGCTGGTGACGTTTCTGGTCAAGGGCATCGTCTTTGAATTCCTCTCTGACATCGGCAGAGCCGGAACGTATATCGCGATCGTTCTCTATCTCATCCTTGCAATTTTTGCCGCGTATCTGGGTGCGCGCGTCGGCGCAAAGATCCGCATCGTGCCGGTTCCGCGCAGCGTCGTGGGCGGCAACGTTCCCGGCGGGCCGCCGAAGATCGTCGACACCTCATCGATCGTTGACGGCCGGATCGTTGAAATCGTGGAAGCCGGTTTCTTGGAAGGCGTGCTGATCGTTCCCCGCTTTGTCTTGCGCGAGCTGCAGGCGATTTCCGACTCGGTGGACCCGCTCAAGCGCACTCGAGGACGGCGTGGCTTCGACGTGTTGAGCCGCCTCCAGGAGCTGGCCATCTTTGAAATCAGCGAACGCGATTACGACGATATGGCGGCTGGAAACGTCGATGCGCGACTGGTCCGTCTCGCGCAAGAGCTCGACGCGAAACTCGTCACGAACGACTACAATTTAAACCGCATCGCGCAAGTCGAAGGCGTCGCCGTGCTCAACGTGAACGAACTGGCCAACGCCGTGAAGCCGGTCGTATTACCCGGCGAAGAACTGCACGTGGCCGTCATTCGCGAGGGCAAAGAGTTTCATCAAGGCATCGGTTACCTCGAAGATGGCACGATGATCGTGGTCGAGCACGGACGGCGCTTGATCGGCGAGGAGACCGACGTTATCGTCACCAGCGTGCTGCAGACGGTTGCCGGGCGCATGATCTTTGCACGCCCTAAACGAGAGGGGGTTGCGTCGTGAAATGGGCCGCGATCGTCGTTGCGGCCGGCCGCGGCACGCGCTTCGGGCGGCCGAAGCAGTTTCTCGAACTAGCTGGATACCCGATGGTCGGCTGGTCACTTCGAACGTTTGCAGAAATGGCCGAGATCGCCGACCTAATTGTGGCGACCGAACCGGAGTCGATCGATCCGATGCGAGCGCTGATTGCAAGCTTTGCGCCGGAACGAAGCGCGCGGGTCGTACGCGGCGGCCCGTCGCGTCAAGAGAGTGTCTTCGAAGGCCTTATGGCCGTGTCGCACGAGTGTGAGGCGGTGCTGGTCCACGATGGCGCGCGTCCGCTGGTCAGCGCCTCCGACGTGCGGGCCGGAATGCGGGAGGTGCGCAAAGGCCGCGCCGCATTGCTTGCGACACCGGTGATCGATACGGTGAAGAGCGTCGATCCACACTCCCGTCGCGTTACGAGCACGCTCGATCGACAAACGCTTTGGGCGGCGCAGACGCCGCAGTTTGCTCTGACCGCCGAGCTGCGAAACGCGCACGAGCAAGCGCGGCGGGATCGTATTGCGACTACCGATGATGCCGCGCTGTTGGAACGCGCCGGTATCGAGGTGATCGTGGTTTCGTCGACCGGCGAGAATTTCAAGGTCACGCTTCGCGCCGACGTCGCGCGAGCTGACGCAATCCTCCGAGCGCGCGCCGAGGTTCTGGTCGAAGGATGATGCGCATAGGTCATGGATACGACGCGCATCGTCTCGTTGACGGGCGCGCGCTCATCTTGGGTGGCGTCCGCATTCCGTTTGAACGTGGTACGCTCGGCCATTCCGATGGTGACGCGTTGGCCCATGCGGTCGCCGACGCGCTGCTCGGTGCGGCAGCACTCGGGGACCTTGGCTCGCGCTTTCCGGACACCGATGCGCGCTGGAAAGACGCCGACTCTATGGAGTTGCTGGCGCACTGCGTCACGGCGGTGCGTGAGGCTGCCTGTTCCATTGTCAACGTGGATGCGACGATCGTCGTCGAGCGTCCGAAGCTTGCGCCGTTCATCGAACGGATGCGGGGAAATCTCGCAGCGCGACTCGACGTTGCGGTGACCTGCGTCGGGCTCAAGGCCAAAACGAGCGAGGGGATGGGGTACACGGGCGACGGCACGGGTATCGCCGTCTACGCAGTAGCCCTGCTGTCGTAGTGGCGAAGCGAACCCTTCGGTCCGGTGCCTGGGTTAACTTTTGCAGATGCTTTTCGAGAACTTCTTAGCCGACCTTAGGGCACCGCTCGAACGCGATCCGGCGGCACGCGGTTGGTTGGATGTCGTACTCTCGTATCCGGGTTTTCACGCGCTCGTCGCACATCGGTTCGTTCACAGCCTTCATCGCTCGGGCATCCCGATTTTGCCGCGCTTTTTGGCGCACATCGCGCGATTCTTTACCGGAATCGAGATCCATCCGGCCGTGAAGATCGGCAAAGGTATCTTTATCGATCATGGGATGGGCGTCGTCTTTGGTGAAACCGCCGAGATCGGCGACGGGTGCACGATCTATCAAGGCGTCACGCTCGGGGGCACGAGTCTTTCGCACGGGAAGCGTCACCCAACCCTCGGCCGCAACGTGACGGTCGGCGTGAATTCGAGCGTGCTTGGCGCGATCGTTCTCGGCGATAACGCCAAGGTGGGCGGCGGCTCCGTGGTCGTGAAAGACGTGCCCGCATACGCAACCGTTGTGGGCGTGCCCGCGCGCGTCGTCGCGCTAGACGGCAAGCCGGTTCGCATCGTGCAGGATCGCCCGCAAGTTGAGATGCCGGATCCAACGTCGGATGCAATCGTGCGGATGCAGCGCCGGCTCGAGCAGCTCGAGAAGCGACTCGTTCAACTCGAGCAAGGCGAGGTATCTGAAGAAGAAGCCTGGAGCTGGGTCATCTGATCTCAGACAACTTGCGGCTGTACAACACGCGCACGCGCAGCGTCGAGCCGTTCAGGCCACTGCGCGCCCGCGATGTGGGCATCTATGTCTGTGGGCTGACACCGTCGGCTCAGGCGCACCTGGGTCACGCGCGATCTTTTCTTTTTTTCGATGTGCTTCGCCGGTATTTAACGCATCGCGGGTACCGCGTTACCTACGTGCAAAACGTCACCGACATCGACGATCGCAGCATCAACGCGGCGAAGGAAACGGGCGAGAATTATCATGCCATCGTCGAGCGTTACTACGTCGAGTTTAAAGACGCAATGCGCAAGCTCGGCGTGTTGGACTACGACGCTGAGCCATACGCGACGCAGTATGTCGACCCAATTCAAGCCATGATTCGCGAGCTCATCGAACGCGGGCACGCATACGTCGCGCCGGACGGAATCTACTACCGCGTTTCAACATTCAAGAATTACGGGCGACTGGCGAACCGCAATCTCGAGGAACTCGAAGCCGGCGCGCGGATCGAAGTCGACGAAAGCAAAGAAGACCCGCTCGATTTTGCGCTTTGGAAGTTCGCCAAACCCGGCGAACCGCACTGGCCGTTCGAACCGTATGGAAACGGCCGCCCCGGCTGGCACATCGAGTGTTCGGCGATGGCGCGATCGCTGCTCGATCCGGAAGGAAACGGCTTCGACATCCACGGCGGAGGCGCGGACCTGATCTTTCCGCATCACGAAAACGAAATCGCGCAGAGCGAACCGCTGATGAGGCGGCCTCCAATGGCAAACTTTTGGGTGCATGGGGGATTGCTGCTCTTCGACAATCGTAAGATGGCAAAGTCGCTGGGAAATTTTGAGCCGCTTTCCGATATGGTCGAGCGCCACGATCCGCAGGCGATTCGCTGGTTGTTTCTGCAGACCGGCTATCGCAAGGTCATGAACTTTACGGAGGAGTCGATCGCGGCGGCTGCACTCGGCCTGGCACGCGTCAAGGCCGCGTTTCGCCTTCTGGCGCGTGCCCATCGCGGCACGCCGGCGGGCAACCTCGATCTGGACGCGCGGATGCAAGCCGCACTCGACGATGACATGAATACCGCCGCGGCGCTCGCGGTGCTTTATGAGTTCGTTGGCAACGCGCCGCGGCTAGCCCAGGATTCTTCCGAGGCGAGCTTGGCATTCGAGCGGTTGCGTTATTGGCTTGGCATACTCGGCATCACACCGGACGAGTCGTGGGTGGAAGAATCCGGCGTCGAGCTTTCGGCGGATTTCGTGGAACAGTTGAAGAGCGCGCTGCGCGAAGCACAGGCCGGTAAGGCCTCAGATGCAGTCGACGGCGTTACGCCGCAGGAGGCGGTCGAACGAATCGTCGCGCTGCGCGACGAAGCGCGCAGGGCCAAGGATTGGCCGGCGTCAGATCGCTTTCGCGACGCGCTGCAGCGCTGTGGGATCGAAGTGAAAGACTCGAAGGAAGGAACAAGTTGGACCGTCGTCGCCCCCGCGCCCTCCTAGGACCTGCGCCGAAGGGCGGAAGGCGCAGGCCGAAACCAAAGGGCAGCAATCTTGATTTCGACGATCTCGTGTACGGCCTGCACGCGGTCGCTGAGTCGCTGGAGGCTGGAGAAGGGCTGCGGATGATTCACGTCGCCGCCACTCGGACCAAGGATGCGACGCTTCGAGCCCTATTGGCGAAAGCCAAAGAGCAAAACATCCCGGTGCGATTTGAGCAGCGCGCGTTCTTCGATCGCGTACCGTTCAAGGCGCATCAGGGCATCGTGGCGATAGCGCCGCCGTTTCCGTACGTCACGCTCGCCGAGCTGTTGCGGCACCGCCGTTCCGACGGTCCGCGTACGCTTGTGATACTCGATCATCTCACCGATCCGCATAACGTCGGCGCAATCGTTCGAACGGCTGAAGCCGCCGGGGCGGACGGGCTGATCTTGCCGGACCGGCGCTCGGCCGGCATCAACGCGACGGTGCGAAAAGCCGCGGCCGGGGCCGCCGCTCACCTCCCGATCGCGCGGGTTGCCAATATTGCCGAGGCTATTCGCACCCTGAAGAAGGCTGGCGCCTGGGTGGCCGGCGCGGATCTTTCGCCCGAAGCCGTAGAATTCTCCCAGGCCGACTTCAACCGCGACCTGGCTCTAGTGGTCGGCGCGGAGGGGACCGGTCTCGCGCCGCTGGTCAAGCGCGAATGCGACTATTTGGTCCGCCTGCCAATGCGAGGGAGGGTGGGCTCGCTAAACGCCTCGGTGGCCGCCGCTATTCTTATTTACGAAGCCCTAAGGCAGCGCGAGTGCTCGCTTCGTCCTTGACGGGGGAGGGGGAACCTCTTATATACTAGCGTGGATGTGCCGCGCCGACGGGCTCCGGCCTGCGCTTGCGGCACGTCGACACCACGAGGCAAACAAACAATATGGCAATGACCCATCCAGTCTCGGATGGAGTGGAGTACCAGCAGCGGGTCGACGAGGACCTGGTGGCCATCGCGAAAACCGGCGACAATCTCGCGATGGAATATCTTCTCAACAAGTACAAAAACTTCGTTCGCATAAAGGCCAAGAGCTACTTTCTCATCGGGGCCGATCGCGAGGACATCATCCAAGAAGGTATGATCGGTCTTTATAAGGCCGTGCGCGACTTTAAGGCCGACAAACTCTCGAGCTTCAGAGCCTTCGCCGAGCTTTGCATCACGCGGCAGATCATCACCGCGATCAAAACGGCGACTCGGCAGAAACACATTCCGCTCAACCAGTACATTTCGCTGAACAAGCCGATCTACGACGAAGACAGCGAGCGTACGCTGCTCGACGTAATGGCGTCGCAGAAGACGTCGGATCCGGAAGAGCTGGTCGTGACGCAGGAAGTCTCCGACGACATCCGTCAGCGCATTCGACAGAACCTCTCGGAGCTCGAGTCGCAAGTGCTTGAATCGTACCTGGAAGGCAAGAGCTATCAGGAGATGGCGCGCGATCTCGGCCGTCACGTGAAGTCCATTGACAACGCGCTGCAGCGCGTGAAGCGGAAGATTGAAAAGAATCTCGCCGAGTTCGAATTCCAATAGCCACTTGTCATCCTGAGCCCTTCGACCCCGCTCAGGAGCGGCTCCGTCGAAGGACCAAGCATGATCAAGCCCATGGACTGAAGGTTTTCCCGATCGTCATGGCACGGGTACAGCGCTGACCTTCGCAACATAGTGGTGACCAAGCCGCTCCACATTGGCATCGTTGCGTGCTCCGCGCCCGGCGCGGCGCTCTGTTATCAAACTATTTGTTCCGAAGGCGCGGCGACTCTGGGCCGGCACGTTCATCCTGAAGTCTCGATGCATACGCCGTCGTTCGCGCGCTACGACGAATGCATGGAGCGCGACGACTGGCGGGGCGTCGGCCAAATAATGCTTGAATCGGCAAACAAGCTCGCGCAGGTCGGGGCCGATTTTCTGATCTGTCCCGACAATACAATCCACCAGGCGCTGCCGTTTATCGAGGAACGTTTGCCGATGCCGTGGCTGCACATCGCCGAGATCGTCGCCGCCGAGGCAGAAGCGCGCGGCTTTAGACGACTCGGCATAACGGGCACACGATGGCTGGTAAACAGCGACGTTTACCCCGCGAAGCTTTCCGCGCGTGGACTTGCGTACGAGCGCCCCAGCGCCGAGGAACGCGAGGAAGTCAGCCGCATCATCATGGACGAGCTCGTCTACGGCATCTTTAAGCCGGAGGGTGTCGTGTATCTTCAAAGCGTCATCGACGGATTGAAAAATGCGGGCTGCGACGCCGTTGTGCTCGGATGTACGGAGATTCCGCTGGTTATCAGCGACTCAAATTCTTCGCTTCCTACTCTGGACTCAACGCGTCTCCTCGCGCATGCGGCATTGCGCCGAGCCGCGCCCCCGCCATCCTGATCATCTAGTCCACTTCCGCGTCAGCTAAGTCGCTCGACGATCGCGCGATAGAGCTCCTCGCGGTCGGCGAGAGGATCGACCACCATTACGGTTCTTTCACCCTGCTGCGGCTCTATGGAGACGGTAACGCGACCCCGGCCACATACGTCCATGCAGCTCGTGCTGATCGCGCGAATCGGACCCCAACGCCCATCCTGTTTCAGCCGTTCTTTTAGCCAGTGACGAAGATGAAAGTCGCCGATGCGCGCGGCCACGTCGGGATCCTCTTCAGGAATTCGCTCTTTGAAACAGCGCTCGCACACGAGAACGAGGCCGCCTTCTGTCCACTTCGGATTTATTCTTTGCATGTGCTTTCAGGAATGGAGCCGACGGTGGGATTCGAACCCACGTGCCATTTTCAGGACCGCATTACAAGTGCGGTGCGATCGACCTCTCTGCCACGTCGGCGTTTGTTGCAACTACCTTGCGTTGCCCACGCTTCGTTCCCTTTCCGTGTCCCAAGCGCCATGCACGACCGTGGCCACAGTTTAGCGCCCGATACGACTGAATGCGCGAACTCATGTAGCTTCGAGCGTACGCGCTTTGCGCTCCCACAGCGTGCGCGTATAAAGCGTCATAAATCCGCAGCGATGAAAGTTGTGCTCCGAAATGCTGGCTGGTTTTGCAGTTGCTCGCATTAATCGCGCGCCGGCCTCGCGCGCACGCGCAATTCGATCTCGAATCATTGCGAGGTGCCAGCCGCGCTGGCGAAAACGTGGCGCGGTCGAGCCTGCGAACAGCGCCGCGCACTGGGCGCGAACGTCCATCGCCGCGGTTGCCACGACTTGACCGTCCTCGATCGCCTCGAGGGCGATGACCCCTTCTGACGATGCGATCAAGAGGGCGATGAAATCGTCTCCCGGCTGGACTTCATCGCCGCCCTTGAAAGCCTCAGCCGAAGCTCGGGCCCACGCGTGCAAGTCCTTTGCGATGGCGATGCGATCGTCGCGAACTGCGTGCGTGTGAAGATCGTCGCAGGCGAGAACGTTCTCATGCTCGCTCGGTGCGTAACCTGCCGCCACTAAGGTGTGCCCGAGTGTGGGATCGGCCATTGGTGAAACGAAGACACGCGGAGTCGTGCCGCGAGCCTCGTAGAACGTCGTGATTGCGGCGACTTCGTCGTCCGTTATCGGCCCGAGCGTTCCTACTCCAAAGGCTTGCGAAAGCGGCGATTCGATGCCCGTAAAGACGATCAGGCCACCGGCAACCTCGATGCTCTCGGCGCCCGCATCGGGCTGGAGGCGCCACGCGGATTCGATTCCGCGTCCGATGCCCGCAATCTCGGCGCGCCGGATCGTTTCGTCAAGTTGTTTCGTAAGAAGCACGGGCACCGCTTCGAACAGCAAAGCGAGGGCCCTTTATCTTACTAGTCGAACGGATGGGTCTTATGAAATCCTTCGCGTTGCTATTATCAATCGTCGCATTGGGCGCCGCCGCTGCACCGGCGACCGTTACGATTCAGCCTTCGAGCATCGGTTTCAAGGAAGCCTTAGCGGCTTGTCCTCCGGGAACGCTTGGCGCAATCTCGTTGACACTCGGACATCTGCGGGTCTCCGAAGCGGCGGGCGTCGACTCCGACATCGACGCGGCGAATCCCAGCGCGCAGTCCGTGATGCTCTCGGGAGGGGCTCGCAACGCGACGGCGACGGTGAATGCGTCAAAGCATACCGTCGCGGCAAAGCACGTCATGCTGGCGTCTGGACGGCGCGTCGCGTGCGTGGCGCCCGACTAAGAAAAAACGCTAAATACTGACGACGATCCAGTCGGCGATCACGTATTGGGCGCCCGTGCTCGTGATCGTCAAAGTCCCGTTGCCCGATGCGTTGGTGCGGAACGTCGCGACCTTAGTGCGCCCGTTGCGAACGACGCCGTCAACTTCAAGCGACTGACGGTTCGCTACGGTCGTGGCGTCTAAGCTCTCGCCGTTCGCAAACGTCGCGTTGGCGACGCTGACGCTCGAGATTACGCCGCGCCGAAACGCGAGCGAAATCGGGATCGAAAATGCGTCGGCGACATCCGCGCCGTCGAGGGAGAAGGCCGGAGCCGTCATCGGGCAGCTCGAGCTGCCGGCGCCGCGCCGAATCGAAAGCGCTCCGATCGCACTTCGCACGATTTCGCCGCTCGCATTTGCGGACCACGTTGTAAATCCATGATCCTCAGTCGCACGAGCCCCGCCCGACAGTGCTCCGCTTTGCCAGCCGAAGGTTACGTCGAGCGAAGGAATCCCTGTGACGCTGTAGCCGGCAGAGCTTTGGCAGAAGGTCGAAACGTTCCCCAAGCTGGGCTGTATGACGAGATCGGATCCGGAGATGATGCGCTTATCCCTGGAACCCCTAGCGACTGCGCGATGCACAACGTGGTGCGATTGGGCGCGAGTGGGACGGCTAAGGATGTTTTCGGCATCGCTAAGGTCGCGAACGAAGGCGCCCAATGCGTCGGTTGCGCCGATCGCGGCCTTCGCATTTTCCGACGCGGAGCTCCGGTGCACGTCGAGAGCGTCGGCGGCATCGCTCACAGTCTGTACGCCGTCACCCGCCGTCGGCAACGAAACTCCGGACGGGTTGAAGCTCCCTCCACTGCAGCCGGCGAGGAGAAGTGCTATGAGGGCGGCAACCGCGAAGGTCGCTGGGCGAGCCATCCTGTACTCCAAAAGAGGTAGGCCGAGTATGCTATGGCTCCCATGGTAAGGCGCCCACTTGAGGGGCACATGAGAAGCCCATGAGGAGAGCTTTCGGGATTAACTGCCGTCACCTTGCCGAGGAGCCTCCAGCCCATCTATAGTACCCAGGTCAGCCCGTCAATCAAAGGGCCGGGACGTGGGTAGGTGGCCGAGTGGTTAATGGCACCAGACTGTAAATCTGGCGCGCGAAGGCGCTACGCTGGTTCAAATCCAGCCCTGCCCAATTTGCGGGCGTTGCATAGTGGTAATGCCCTTGCCTTCCAAGCAAGAGTCGCGGGTTCGATTCCCGCCGCCCGCTCCAAGCAAGACCAGGTAACGGCGCCTGCTGTCGGAGCACTCGCCAAGGCGATGTTGACGGCTGAGGCGTTGTAGAAGACTCATCCGGCGGGCTCGTAGCCCCTTTCATGATCGCGCGGACCTTCTCAATATTCCGCGTTACCTGCGCTGCGTGGGCTTGATCGCCAATCTGCTGGTAGGCCGCGAGCGCTTGTTGGTATGACCGTAGCGCATCTGCATGCCGGCCCTGATGCTCTTCTAGGTCGCCGATGTCAGTGAGAACCTGAGCCTCGCCACCCTCATCACCTACTTGTTGGTAAAGCGCGAGCGCTCGCTGGTACGATTGAAGCGCATCGGTAAATCGTAGTTGCTTGGTTTCGATTTCGCCGATAATCACGAGGGAGTTTGCCTCGTTGTCGCGATCACTTAGCACACGGGAAAGCGCGAGTGCTTGATCGAGCGACCGCAACGCATCTGGATACCGGCCTTCGTCTCTTTCAACTACTCCGATGTTCGTGAGGTCCCTGGCCTCGCTGTCGCGGTCGCCCAAATCGCGAGAGAGCGAGAGCGCCTGCTGGAACGACTGAAGTGCCTCGGCGTACCGGCCTTGCTTCTCTTGAATGTCTCCGACGTTGTTCAGGGCAATCGTCTCGCCGTCGCGGTCACCCAACTCGCGAAATAGCGTCAGCGCTTGCTCGTCCGAATGCAGCGCATCGGCGTACTGGCTTTGAGCTCCTTCGACTTCACCGATGTTGTTGAGAGCAATTCCCTCGCCATCGCGATCGCCCAAATCCCGATGGAGCGCGAGCACCCGCCGAAACGCCAGCAGTGCGTCGGTGTATCGGCTTTGACTTTGTTCGATGTAGCCAATGTTGTTGATCGCGTCTGCCTCGCCGTCGCGGTCTCCCAGTCCCTGGAACAGCGCCAGTGCCTGCTGATATGACCGCAGGCCATCGGCATAGTGGCCTTGATAGTTCGCGACGTTGCCTGCGTCCAGGAGCGCGTTCGCCTCGCCTTCGGAGTCATCTAATTCGTGAAATAAGGCAAATGCCTGTTGTTGTGACTGCAGCGCGTCGGCATACCGGCCTTGATCAGACTGGACGGCCCCGATGTCGTTGAGCGCGTTCGCTTCGCCGTCGCGATCACCCAATTCACTGAAGAGCGCCAGTGCTTGTTTAAAGGACTGCATCGCATCGCCATACTGGCTTGTATGTTCTTGGACGACCCCGATGTCGTTGATGGCGCGCGCCTGGCGGTCGCGGTCGCCCTGTTCATGATAAAACGCCAGGGCCAAATGAAACGAATCCAGTGCGTCGGCATATTTGCCTTCCAGAGTTTGCACGTTTCCAAGGTTAATGCGGGCAGCGTTGATGGCGTTGGCGTCGCCGCTCTGACCCGCTATCGTGAGCTGTCGTTGATAATAGGCCTCAGCCTCGCCAAAGTTGGCAAATTTCGCAAAGTACCACGTTGAGCTGGGATGGTACGTCACTTGCGGCTGCTGTGCCGCGGAGATCACGTCGATCAGGGATGTCTTTAGGCGTTTTGCCCCGATCAGCAGGTAACCAGTCTTCGTGATGTTCACCTCGCCACGCGCGCACGTAAAGGTCACGCCGCTCGTGGTTGCATCGATCGAGAACACCGTGCCGTGCACCGATGCGGTGAGAACCTCACTCGATTGAACGCGGAAGAAATCCAGGGTGTTCGGAACGATGCTGAAGATCGACTTACCTCCGTTGCTGGAGACGAGTTCTCCGGAACCCGTACTCACGAAGGTCACGCTCGCGCCGGGCTCGAGGGTTACCGTGCTCTTTTGGCCAGTACTCGATATGACCACGATAACGTGGGGCGGGATATCGATTCGCGTTCCGTCGGGGATGACTTCGCCATGTCGAAGCATGTGCTCGACGATGGCGCCGCGGCTGACGGTCACGCCTGCCGCCGCGTCGACCGGCTTACCATCGAGCAGGATCCGAAGCACTGTGTGCATGCGCGACTGGGCCGCCGCCGCTCGTAGTCCGAGAAGTCCGAAAAGGACGGCCAGGGTAGCCGCGAGCAAAGAGGCTCGCCGCGCGTTCACGGTTGCATTGTTCGGTCGGCTCCGCGCGCAGCCTGCGCCGACCCGGCACCGGACTAGATCCCGCCGCCCGATCGAAACGGAAACCTTGGCCCAGCCCGTCGGTAAGGCACTTCCGCAAATCGAATAGAGAGTACCACGATGGAACTGAGTGACTTCGGCAGAACATAGACACCGCCGGTGCACGATATTGATGAGGCCCAGATGACAATTTCAAGTTTCGGTCGGTATGCGTTTAGCTTTGGCGCGGGTCTGGCAATTCTGGCGGGATGCGGAGGATCACCGTCACCGGTGGCGGCGCCAGTAGTTGTGCCAGCGGGCGCTCCAAGAGGTTCATATCAGGGGCAATCGGTGTTGGCTCCGGACAAGATGAGCGGAGCGCTCCTTTATGTTGGTGGGAATAACAACCAAGTAACGGTTTATTCGTACCCTGACGGTAAACTGGTGGCAACGCTCAAGAATCCACATTTTTCCTTACCGTCCGGCGAGTGTGTCGACAAAGCGGGCGACGTTTTCATCACGAACTTGGGAACGGCGCAGATTTTCGAGTACGCCCACGGTGGCAAGACGCCGATCGCCACACTGAAGGCCGCAGCGAAGGATCCCTCGGGCTGCTCGGTCGATCTAAACAATGGGAATCTTGCCGTTACAACCCAGGGATCCGGTTCTGGTGGAAATGTTGCGGTCTACGCGCACGCGCGCGGCACACCGAAGACTTATACCGATCCTAGCCTGTATGAATACTTCTACTGCGGGTACGACAATGCCGGCAACCTGTTTGTCGAGGGCCTTAGTCCTACTACGTTCGCGTTCCAATTAGCCGAACTTCCCAACGGCAAGAGCCAGTTCACGAATATCAGCCTAAACCAGAGTATCGGATATCCTGGCGGCGTTCAGTGGGACGGCAAATACGTCGTGGTCGGAGATGCCTACGTAAGCAATCTTTACGAGTTTGCTATCTCGGGCACGACCGGAACGCTCCAAAGTACAACCGAACTCAAAGGTGCGAATGACGTTCAGCAGTTCTGGATTCACGGGCATACGGTCATCGCTGCCGATCACGGTGATAGCCAGGTTACGTTCTATAAGTACCGCGCTGGCGGAAATCCTACCAAGACAATCACCAGCGGCATTGGGTTTCCCGATGGCTTGACGCTCAGCGTGGCTCAGAAGTAGCTACTACCTCGTAACGTTGGGTAACGGGGATCACGACCTTACGTCGAATCGTTCCGTTCTGTTAAACTTACATAAGCGAAGGGATCGCATGAACTTGGGACGTTTTGGTCGTCACGCGTTGGGCGTTTGCACTACGATGGTGTTGTTAGCCGGATGCGGCGGATCACAGGGACAGGTCGGAGCAAATGGAGCGATGCCCCACACGGTCGCGCCGGCGCAGGATCTGGCGTACGGCCAGTCGTGGATGGCTCCCGATGCCACGGAGCGGAATCTGCTCTACATCTCTGACGAGCGAACAAACGAAGTTTTGGCTTACTCGTTCATGCCCCCGGCTCGGCCTAAGCTGGTTGGTAAGCTGGCGGGAGTCAGCGGCCTCGGCTTGTGCGTCGACAAAACCGGCGACCTTTTCATTCCAACTGGTATTGGTTCGAAGGGTGAGGTTCTTGAGTACGCGCACGGAGGCACGAAACGAATCAAGACCCTAACCGGCGTTGACACTCCGCAAGACTGTTCGGTCGATCCGACGACAGGAAACCTTGCCGTGGTCGATCCCTTTGGCGCAGTTGCCATCTTCGCAAAGGCACAAGGTAATCCGAAGTTCTCCTACTATAACGCGCCGAATTTCCACCCCGACGCTTTGAACTGCGCCTACGACAATAAGGGCGACCTGTTCGTCGATGCCGAGCTTTATCCCAACCAACATAGCGGGGTCGTGGAGCTTGCAGTCGGCGAACTCGTCAAAGGCGGATCGAACTTGGGTACCGTTTGGCTTCCCGAAGGCAGCCAGAAGCACCAAGGATTCCCCGGGGGCATTCAATGGGACGGGAAGCACATAGCGGTCGGCGATTCGATATCCGGCGTGGTCTACGTACGCGGTATCCGCCACTTTTCTCTCGATGGATCAAACGGCGCTTTGCAGTTCTGGCTTCAGGGCAAGATACTCATCGCGCCAAATAGTAACGCCCATACGGTCATGTTTTGGGAGTATCCGGCCGGTGGGCCTCCGAGCAAGACGTTACATAACTTGCAATATCCCTACGGCGCGGCCGTCAGTCTAGCCCAGTAGTCTGTCGCGTCAGAGGAGCATGGAATCCAATCCGTTTTCGACCCAGAAGTCAATCCGGGCTGGGGACGCACGCCTGTTCGAGCAGCTTTCGCAATGGCGGGGTCACCTATCGAACACATGTTTGGTTCCCGAGCGCCCGACCGCCGGTTCCTTCAGTAATAGTGCGAAAACTAACGTTCCTATGCAGGTAATTAGGGGCGGCCGCTTGCATTGAAGCCTGAGGGGCTCCTGAGAGGGGTGATTCAGTGGCCATTCTTGGACTTTCATGAAAGCAAGGAGCAAGTTAACTAATGAGGATCTCGAGATCGACCGTATACGCCTTGGGCGTATCGGCGGCCGTTGCCATACTCGCGGGTTGCAGTAGCGGCGGCTCACAATCAGCACTCGCACCCCCAGGCACCGTGCAACAGAGCGCGCAGCACCTTAGTGCAAGAAGCGCGCACGGGCTTGTAA